>Ga0181536_10000340_pt1 | contig 56553 bp, 46 predicted proteins | sample PEATcosm2014_Bin_41_FD_121105 | JGI IMG/M metagenome (GOLD analysis project Ga0181536, IMG submission 121105) | Peatland microbial communities from MTU Mesocosm Facility, Houghton, MI, USA - PEATcosm2014_Bin17_60_metaG | ecosystem: Environmental > Terrestrial > Soil > Wetlands > Peat | place...
AATGGTGAGCGCGCCGGGATTCGAACCCGGGACCTCCTGATTAAAAGTCAGATGCTCTACCGGCTGAGCTACGCGCTCGGAGGTGCTTGGTGGGATGCGTCCGTCTAGCGGGATCAATGCGGCGGGTCAATAGAGCCGGCCACTTTGCGCGTCTCATCCCAGATAATAAGCGACGACATTGACGATTGCGAAGACAATGGCCGCAACGACCGTCGTCCAAAGCACCTTGCTCCAAAGCCGCGGCGCGACCGGCGCGCCGGGGTCCGTGCCTTGGACGAAATCGCCGGCTTCATGCTGCGACCGAACGCCGAAAGGCAGAACGGCGAAGAGCACGATGAACCAGATCGTCAGAAAGATCGCGATGGCCAATGGGGCGGGAAAAGGCATGATCTCTCGTGTCTCGTAATGGCTCGATTGTGATTATCCGGCCTTGGACCATCAGAGCATAGTCCAGGGCCGCGTTACAGTCTCCTGCGGCCTTACTTCTCGCCGGCACGATCGCGGTCGAGGCCCTTTTGTGCAAGCTCGGTGATATAGCGCGGCCAGAGCGTATGAAATTCTGCGCCAAGTTCGAAAAGATAATCCCAGGTGTAAATGCCCGTCTCATGCATGTCATCGAAGGTCAGGCGCACCGCATAGGTGCCGATTGGATCGACGCGGATGATCGCGACCGTCCGTTTGCCGCCAACCGTCTTGCGATCCTTTGGCGAATGGCCCTGAACCTCGGCGCTGGGGCTCATCACGCGCAGATATTCGGCAGGGAGATCGAAAGCGGCGCCGCCTTCGAAGCTCACTTTCAAAAGCCTCCCCGACTCTAACAGCCGCAGCTCTGTCGGCCATGGGCGGCTCTTTTGATCCATTCGGCTAATCCATTGGATTGCTTGGCACTTGTCAGCTATGCCATCCCCGACATGGCTGCGCCTCGCCTCCGTCATAACGCAAGGCTCTAGTGTTTCACAGGGGCCCGATCTGCCCTATATGTTACGTGATGAATACGCATTGCACGCCCCTTAAGCCCGAGATCGCAAAGACATCGGCGAAGCCTGCGGCCAAGGCCCCGGCTCTGATCGATCCTTTTGGGCGCACCATCACCTATGTCCGCGTTTCGGTGACGGATCGCTGCGATTTCCGCTGCGTCTATTGCATGTCGGAGGATATGACGTTTTTGCCGAAGGAGGAGCTCCTCAGCCTCGAGGAACTCGACCGTCTCTGCAGTGCCTTTGTCGCGCGCGGCACGCGCAAGCTCCGAATCACCGGCGGCGAGCCTCTGGTGCGGCGAAACATCATGAGCCTGTTCCAGGGCCTCTCGCGGCATTTCGAATCGGGCGCGCTCGATGAACTCACATTGACCACGAACGGCTCGCGGCTCGCGTTCTTCGCGCAAGAGCTGAAGGCCTGCGGCGTCGCACGGGTCAATGTCTCGCTCGATACCCGCGATGCGGATAAATTCCGCGCCATCACCAAGCGCGGCGATCTCGCGCAAGTGTTGAAGGGCATCGACGCCGCGCAGGACGCCGGGCTCGCCGTCAAACTCAATATGGTGGCGCTGAAAGGCGTCAACGAGGACGAGATCGTGCCCATGATGGAATGGGCGCATGGCCGCGGCATGGGTCTGACGATGATCGAAGTCATGCCGCTCGGCACGATCGAGACCGCCCGGCTCGATCAATTCCTCTCGCTTGCCAGCGTGCGTGAAAAACTCGGCCAGCGTTTCACGCTGCGCGATCTTGCGGACCGAACCGGCGGCCCGGCACGCTATGTCCATGTCGAAGAGACGGGCGGACGGCTCGGCTTCATCACGCCGCTCAGCCATAATTTCTGCGAGAGCTGCAACCGCGTGCGCGTCACCTGCACCGGCACGCTTTATATGTGCCTCGGCCAGGATGATGCCGCGGATCTGCGCACGCCTCTGCGCCAATCGCAAAGCGACGATCTGCTGAACGCCGCGCTCAACGAGGCGATCGCCCGCAAGCCCAAGGGGCATGATTTCATCATCGACCGCGCCCATCCCCAGCCTGCCGTGCCGCGCCACATGAGCGTGACGGGCGGCTGATCCTTCTCCCGCTTGCGGGAGAAGGATGCGCTCATCAATTACCCGATCACGATCTTCGGCGCAGCGCGCTCGCGGCCTTTTTCAAGTGCCGCCTTCACCTTCTCGGCAATGGCGCGATAGGCCATGGCATTGGCACCCTGCGGCTCGCTGACGACGACGGGCCTGCCCGAATCCGAATGTTCGCGAATGCTCATGGTGAGCGGGATTTCACCGAGGAAAGGCACGCCGAGCTTTTCGGCCTCATGCCGCGCGCCGCCATGGGCGAAAATATCCGATCGCTCGCCGCAATGCGGGCAGAGGAAATAGCTCATGTTCTCGACAATGCCGAGAACCGGAATATCGACTTTTTCGAACATGGTGACGCCGCGCCGCGCATCGATCAGCGCCAAATCCTGCGGCGTCGAGACGATCACCGCACCGGAGAGCGGCACGGTCTGCGCCAATGTGAGTTGCGCATCGCCCGTGCCCGGCGGCATGTCGATGACGAGGCAATCGAGCTCGCCCCAGGCCACATCGCGCAGCAACTGTTGAACGGCGCCCGCCACCATCGGCCCGCGCCAGATCATCGCCTCTTCTTCCGAGACCATGAAGCCGATCGACATAGCCTTTATGCCATAGGCTTCGAGCGGTTTGATCTTGCCATTGTCGGCCCCCGGCCGATCGCTCAAATGCAAGAGGCGCGGCAGCGAAGGGCCGTAAATATCGAGATCGAGAATGCCGACGCGCCAGCGCAGCGCGGCGAGCGCCAAAGCGAGATTGACGGCCGTCGTCGATTTGCCGACGCCGCCCTTGCCCGAGGCGACGGCGACGATGCGGGCGACGCCAGGAATGGCAAGCGTGCGCGGCGCCTGCGGCGGAGGGCGCGGTGTCGGCCGCCCCGAGCCCTTCTCCGCCGTGAGGCTCACAATGGCATTGGCGACGCCAGGAAGGCTGCGGATCGCCTTATCGGCCGCGGCACGCATGCCTTCCATGGCCGCGGCTCGGGAGGGCTCGACCGCGATCGAGAGATAGACCTTGCCGTCCGTGACCTGGAGCCCGGCGATGGCACCCGATTGCGGCAGCGGCGTCTTGCCATCCGGCCCGTTGACCGGTTGAAGCGCCTTGAGCACCTCCTCCTCGCTGATCATCGCCTGCCATCCTTACTTATTGTTTTGGCCACTCGGCTGATCGAATTGTCCTATGCCAGCCGCGCGAGAGCGGCAGAGAGCTTATCGCGTCTTTCGAGCGCTTCAACGAGGCGTTCGCGATTTTCATCAACCACCTCTTCCGGCGCGCGGGCGACGAAATCGGCGTTGCCGAGCTTGGCTTCGATCTTTTGTGCCTCGCTCCCGAGCTTCTCGATCTCTTTGGCGAGCCGCGTCTTCTCGACCGCGAAATCGATGATGCCGGCCAGAGGCAGAGCCGCGAGCGTTTCGCGAATGACAAGCTGCGCTGCCTGCGCTGGCGCTTCGGGAGCAAAGGAGATTTCCGAGAGACGCGCGAGGCGATTGATCGTCTCTTCCCAGGTCTTCACCCGCGCTTTGACCTCGGGGCTCGCGCCGACAACGATCAGCGGGATTTGCGCGCCGGCCGGCACATTCATCTCCGAGCGCACTGAGCGGACTTCGGAGACGACATCGACGACGAAGCCGATCTCGGCTTCCGCCGCCGCATTCTCCAAGCCTTCGAGCTGCGGCCAGGGCGCAAGCGCCAAAGGCGTTGTCTGCTCGCCGAAAAGGCCGCTACCCCACAGCTCTTCGGTCAAGAAGGGCATGAAGGGATGCAGCAGTTTCAAAATTTGTTCGAGAACGAAGGCGGTCGCGGCGCGAGTCTCGACCTTCGCGGCCTCGTCTTCGCCTTGCAGCAGCGGCTTTGAGAGTTCGACATACCAATCGCAGAAAATGTTCCAGACAAAGCGATAGAGCGCATTCGCCGCATCGTTGAAGCGATAGGCGCGGATAGCCTCCGTCACGCTCGCTGTCGCCTTCGCCGCCTCGCCGACAATCCAGCGGTTGAGCACGATTTTGAGCGTGCGCGGATCGAATTTTTCCGTGCGCACAGCGGAATTCATTTCAGCGAAACGGGCCGCGTTCCAGAGCTTCGTCGCAAAGTTGCGATAGCCTTCGATACGTTGCGTCGAGAGCTTGATGTCCCTGCCCTGCGCCGCCATGGCGGCGAGCGTGAAGCGCAGCGAATCCGCACCATATTGATCGATAAGCGCCAGAGGGTCGACGACATTGCCCTTCGACTTCGACATCTTCGCGCCCTTCTCGTCGCGGACGAGGGCGTGGATATAGACGTCGTGGAACGGCACTTCATGCATGAAGTGCAGGCCCATCATCATCATGCGGGCGACCCAGAAGAAGATGATGTCGAAGCCGGTGACGAGCGTGTTCGTCGGATAATAGCGCTTCACATCCTTCATGTCGTCCGGCCAGCCGAGAGTCGAAAAGGGCCAGAGCGCGGAGGAGAACCACGTGTCGAGGACGTCTTCGTCGCGCTTGAGGGCAATCCCAATAATGTTTTCTGATATAGCCGGTTTGTCGGGCGAGCCAGTCGATACCAAAGGCATTACGGGGTCGACTGATACCCTTTCGAGATTCGGCGCATAGGCAGTACCGTCTGGTCCGCCCGCCGTGCGATAATATTGATACGCTGCTGCACATGCCTCCTCTTCCGAGGCCGCGACAAAAATTGGCCGTTCAGTCACCTGTCCATGGACTACAAGCCCTGGCCCATACCACGCAGGAATTTGATGCCCCCACCAAAGTTGGCGCGAAATGCACCACGGCTGAATGTTCTCGAGCCATTGGAAGTAGGTCTTCGCCCAATTCTCGGGGATGAATTTCGTCTTGCCTTCACGCACGGCAACGAGCGCCGGCCGCGCCAAGACTTCGGCATCCACGTACCATTGATCAGTGAGCCTCGGTTCCAGCACGGCACCGGAGCGATCTCCATGCGGTACGGTGTGGGGATTGGGCTCGATCTTATCGAGGAGCCCATTCGCCTCCATCATCTGGATGACCATGTTGCGGGCCGCGTCACGCGGCTTGCCGTCGAGCGCCGCGATCGTCTCTTCATAACGCGCCCAGTCCGGCAGACCTTTGGACGGAAGCCCGGCGAGGAAGACCGCGTTCCCTTTGAGCTGCATGTGGCCTTCCGCATCGAGCACATTGATGAGCGCGAGATTGTGCCGCTTGCCGACTTCGAAATCGTTGAAGTCATGCGCCGGCGTGATTTTCACCGCGCCGGTGCCTTTTTCGGGATCGGAATATTCGTCGGCAATGATCGGGATGAGACGGCCGACGAGCGGCAGGCGCACGCGCTTGCCGACGAGTTCTCTGTAGCGCGCATCGTCCGGATGAACGGCGACGGCGGTATCGCCGAACATGGTCTCGGGCCGCGTCGTCGCGACGATGATGTATGTGCCCGTCTCTTTGTCCGCGTCATCGACGACCGGATATTTGAAATGCCAGAGATGGCCTTTGACTTCGACCTGCACGACCTCGAGATCGGAGATCGCGGTCAAAAGCTTCGGGTCCCAATTGACGAGCCGCTTGTCCTTGTAGATCAGCCCTTGTTTGTAGAGCTGCACGAAGACTTTTATGACCGCGCGCGACAGCCCTTCGTCCATCGTAAAGCGCTCGCGCGACCAATCACAGGAAGCGCCGAGGCGTTTCAGCTGATTGATGATGGCGCCGCCGGATTCTTCCTTCCACCGCCAGACTTCTTCGAGGAATTTTTCGCGGCCCATTTCGCGCCGCCCAGGCCGCTGGTGCTCCATCAGCTGCCGCTCGACCACCATTTGCGTCGCGATGCCGGCGTGATCGGTGCCAGGCTGCCAGAGCACATCCTTGCCGCACATGCGCTCGAAGCGGCAGAGAATGTCCTGCAGCGTGTTGTTGAGCGCATGGCCCATGTGCAGCGAGCCCGTCACATTCGGCGGCGGAATTACCACCGTGAAAGGCTCGGCGTCGCGCCGTTCGGGGCGTCCGGCGCGAAAAGCGCCCGAGGCCTCCCAAAGGGCGGAAATGCGTCCCTCCACCTTGGCGGGGTCGAAAGTCTTGTCCATCACCACGATCGCATTTTGTGAAAAGCTTCGGCGAAGCTGCTTGTCGGCAGTCGAGCCATTACCGGAGATTTTGCCGAAGACGCCGGGGCTTAAAAAGCCAAGGCCGGCCGATAAGTCAACGCGCGATGAGAAATAGTGCGAGAGGCAGGACGAATTAGCGGCCGCCGCGGGCGACCCGTTCGATCTCGGCGCGGAAGAGCCGCTCGACCAGCACCGGCAGATTGTCGTCGAGCCAGGCCTTCAACAGGGGGCGGATCATCTCGCGGACGATCTCGTCCAATTGCTCGTCCGAGGGCATCGCCTGGGCGGCGGCGAGCGCGCCAAAGGACGATGCGACCGCCGCATCCGTCTTCGGCGAGACGAGCGGCATGTCGAGGCCGCTCTCGTCCTCCGCATAGTCGTCCACCTGCTCCGACCAAGCCGCCTCGTCCTCGCCCGAAGAATCGCCGAGCTCGGGCTCTTCGATCGGCAGCGGCTGCGGCGCCACGGTTGTCTTGAAAGTATGAAACTGCGCTTCGACAGGGAAACCGGCGCTCAGGGGCGGCGCTGCGAGCTTCTGCTCGCCATAAGGAACGCGAACCTGCGGCGTAGGCCGCGCAGCACTCGGCCTGATCGTCGGCTCGATTCGGCCCCTCGGCTCGGCAACTGGGCGCGGCGGTGGTGGCGGCGGTTTTCTTTGCGAGAAGGCCTGGTCGTCGGCAATGATTCGCCGAATCGAGGCGAGAATCTCGTCCATCGACGGCTCATAGGCCTTGCGCTCCGCGCTGCGCTTTTCGGAGAGCGGGTTCGGCGCATTCATGGTCTTCGACGCCCTCTCGTGCGAATACTGCAGATGAGGCTGGATCCCCGCCCACTATGGCCTGATTCGGTCCCATCCGCGCACAGAGAATGCGCCAGGACGGCCGATGTGCCATGCGATCCGAAATGAGATCCGACGGCTTCGCTTCGAAAATGGCCCCCGCTTGCCAACAAACGTCTCCGCTCGCCCCGTCTCTGTCGCGCGACTTCGAATCGAAATTAGTCCCAGCCGCTCTTGGCGAGCAAGGGTAATTCGCAAGCTTCTGTGGATGAGCGGCAAAGTTCGCGCAAGCTCGCGCGGCTTAACTTAAGCCTTCGCGTATCAGCGGCCGTCAGGCGTGCGCAGACCGAACCATTTGTCCTTCACCTGATCGAAGTGGACGGTCGGATCATATTCGTTGACGGCGAGGTGCAGCGTCGATGCATCGAGCCGGCCAATCGCCGCCATTACGACGTAAGACGCGACAACACGATCGCGCTGTGCCGAAACGAGACTCACGCGTGCATTCAATAAGGTCTGCTGCGCATTTAACACGTCAAGTGTGGTGCGCTGGCCGACGCGCGCTTCCTCGCGCACGCCTTCAAGCGCGATTTCGGCGGCCTTGACCGCGGCTTCGTTCGAGGCGATCGCGGCCTTCGACGCCTCAAGCAGTCCCCAATCGCTCACGATATTGGCGCGCACGGCTTCGCGCTGCAGATCGGCCTGAATGCGCGCTTGAGTATAAAGCTCCTTGGCCTGGCGGACTTCCGCATATTCGGCGCCGCCTTGGTAGATCGGCACCGACACCTGTCCATAGACGGTCCCATTAAAGTTCCTGAAACCAGGGAAGCCTTCGAAGTTCCAGTCCCGTTCGACGCTGCCGTTGACGGTGACCGTCGGATAGAGCTGGCCCTCATTGATCTTGACCTGCAACTCCGCGGCATCGGCGGCATGGAGCGCCGCCTGGATCGCCGGATGTTCGTTCAATCCGACGGCAATCGCTTCGGCCAAGCTGCGTGGCAGCAGCGCTTCGATGCTACGCGCTGGCTGCAGCTGCGTCGGCTGCACGCCGATCACCTGACGATAGACGGCGATGCTGTTCTGCAGATTGGCTTGCGCGGTGAAATAATCGGAGCGCGCCGAAGCAAGGCTCGACTCGGCCTGAGCAACGTCGGTGCGCGTCACTTCGCCGACATTGAACCGATCGCGCGTCTGCCGCAGCTGTTCCTCGAGAACGATAATGTTGTTCTTGCGCAGATCGAGAATGGCCGTATCGCGCAGCACATTCATATAGGCGATCGCGCCATTCTGAAGCACGTTCAATTCGGTATCGCGCAGAGTTTCGCGGGCGCTGAAAACATTGCTCTCCGCCTTGCGCACGGAATTGTAGTTGCGGTCGCCGTTGAACACGGTCTGCGAGACCGTCATTCCAACCGAGGAGGGCTCCGTCAACGTGCTTATACCCCCTCCGCCTCCGCCGCCGCCGAGCAGACTGCCGCCGTTCCCCACCTCAACGAGATGAGTCACGCCATATTGGCCGGTGAAACCGACAGTGGGGCGGTAGGCCGAAGTCGCCTGCGGAATTGTTTCGTCCTGCGCGCGAACGCCCGCACGCTCCTGATTGAGATCGGGATTGCTTTGGTACGCGAGCGCCAAGGCGCTCGACATGGTCTCGGCGAGTGCCCAATCGCAGGCGAGTCCGGATGCGGCGAGTGAAAGGACGATCGTGACTATCGTCGTGGCGCGGTCGCGCCTCGACGTGCCGACAAAGGCGCGCTGCCAGACCGCGCCTGACAGACGTCCGTTTTTCGCCAGCGGAAAGAACCCCAAAACACGCCCCACCCGAGTTCTCAAATGTTGCCCGTGAAAGTCATGCTTCAAAATAGAGTGCCCTAAAAGACAGCCGGCCGGGAGCTGTAAAAAAGACGGCGGGTGGCGACGGCGGGCTGGCTCGCGTTGCGCGGTGGGCATCGGCTTTGGCCAGCCAGCTCAGGCTTCGGCATTCTCTCTACGCCAGACCAAATCCCCAGAAAGGCCAAGAGCTTGAAGCGTTGCCGCGGTACCCTGGCCGAGGACTTAGTCCCGATCAGCCCGTCCCGCCAGCCTTGCGCGCCCACTCGCAAGTCAGAATTCCGTGAGTGGCACAAAAATGCGACAGCCCTGGACAAATCGTCACCAGGTCCGACGCCGCTCAAAACACGAATTCGAGCTCCTTGCGGAACGCGGTCAAGACCGCCGCATCGCTATCGAACAGGAAGCACGAACTGATCTGCCCAGAGAGACTTTCGAAGCGCGTGGCGTGGCTCGCGCCATAGCCCGGCGCCGTCGTCTTGCGGACGATGGTCAACAATTGCCCGCCCGAACGCAGCTGTTGAAAGAGCGATTCAAGATGCGCTTCGACCGCGCCATTTACCACAATCACATCGAAAGGCGCTTCGGATGGCACGCCGCCAGTGAGTGGGCCGGCGAAAGCACGCGCATTTGTGATGCCGAGCTCGGCGAGATTGGCCTTGATGGCGCCGGCGCGCGCTTCGCTCGATTCCAAGGACACAACCCGTTCGGCGAGGCCGGCGAGAATCGCGCTCGAATAGCCGGTGCCCGCGGCAACATCGAGCACCTTGTCGCCCGGCTGCACGGCGGCCGCCTGAAGGAGCCGTGCCAAACTAGCGGGCGACAGCATGACTCGCGGCTCGTCTTTGCCTTCGCCAGGAATCTTCAGAGTCATGTCCGAATAGGCGAACGGCACCAAAGACTTCGGCAGGAACTTCTCGCGTGGCACTTCAAGGAAGCGGGCGATCACCGCATGGTCAGTCACGTCGAAAGTCCGGATCTGACGATCGACCATGGTGCGGCGCTGAATCTCGAACTCACGATCAGCGGCAAGTGAGAAGGTCATGAGGGCGCCTGCGTGCGGGAAAAGACAGGCGTTTATAGGAGGGCTTGGCCCCCCTGTCTATGCCGGCCAAGCCGTTGATCCAACATCAATGCAACGACATATCAAAGAGATAGGCGTCGGTTGCATGGCTGCGCTTTAGATGTAACAAAGGCCCGAACTTGGCCTGCGAGCCTTCGCCGGCTCCATTCGTTTCTATCAGCACAAAGGTCCTTGCATGAGCGAAAACAGCCCCGTGGAAGCCTTCGAACAGGCCGAACATGCCGAACATGCGGCGCATTCGGGGAGTTCTTTTCTCGCCATCGTGTCGGCGACGATCGCCATTCTCGCGGTGGTCGCCGCGACGGTCGGCAGTCTCGAAGGCATTGAGACTGCGGCAACGATCAACTCGAAGAACGACGCCGTTCTCTTGCAGAACAAGGCGGCCGACACTTGGGCCTTCTTTCAGGCGAAGAGCGTCAAGAAGAACCTCTATCAAATCGCGGCGGCGCAAGGCACCGGCCCGGTCGACGACTTCAAGAAACAGGCGGCGCGTTACGGCAGCGACGAGAAGGATCTGCAGGGGCAGGCGGAAGCCCTCGACCAAAAGACCGAAGCCAAGCTTGTGGAGAGCGAGAAGCACGAGCGTCGTCATCATGTGCTCACCGCCTCCGTCACTCTGCTGCATATTGCGATCGCGATTGCCACGCTGTCGATCATCTTGGAGGGCGCGCGCTGGCCTTGGTATAGCGCCATCGGATTGGGCGTCTTGGGCGTGCTCGGGACAATCTCGGCCTATCTCTGAGGCGGTTTGCTAAATTATCTTGTCCGGCCCTCTCCTTTCCGGCGTGGGCGAGGCGTAGATAAAGGATATGCACTCATCCGATCCGGAGCGCCCATGAGCTTAGCCCCCTTTGGAACGGCGTCGATGGAGGTCCTGCCTCCACAGAGCATGGCCGAGACCGACCGGGCACAGCTGCGCCAGGCGGTGAGAGACCTTGAACATCGCAGCCTGGCGACGCGGCTTTCCGGCATGCTCGGCCAGCAGATGAACCGGATCGGCAAGCTTCTTCCGGCGCATTGGACCGCGGTCGTGGACAGCGCCACCGAAAAAGCCATCCTCGCCGGCCTGAATGCGGCGATCCGCAGTCTCAAGACCGGCCGCTCGCAGGAGCGCAGCCTCTGGCACAAGGCGGCGGCGACGCTGTCGGGTGCAGCGGGCGGCGCCTTCGGACTTGCCAGCCTGCCGATCGAACTCCCCTTCTCGACCCTTTTGATGCTGCGTTCGATCGCCGCCATCGCCAAGGCCGAAGGCGAAGACCTCTCTTCGCCCGAGACGATCTTCGCCTGCATGCAGGTCTTCGCCTTCGCCGGTGAAGACAGCGACGAAAGAGCCAAGATGGAAGAGCGCGGCTTGAGCGAAAGCGGCTATTTTGCCGTGCGCGCCGTGCTGGCGAAATCGGTCTCCGAGGCCGCCCGTTACGTCGTCGAACGCGGCCTCGCCGAAGAGACGGCGCCCGTCATCCTACGTTTCGTCTCGCAGATCGCGACGCGCTTCGGCGTCGTCGTCTCGCAGAAACTCGCGGCGCAGGCCGTGCCGATCATCGGCGCCGCTGGTGGCGCGGCGATCAATTACGCTTTCATCGATCATTTCCAGACTGTCGCGCGCGGGCATTTCACCGTGCGCCGGCTCGAGCGTCTGTATGGGCCCGAACTCGTGCGCGCCGAATATGATGCGGTCCTGCGCGGAGCTGTCCCCTCCTTCGCCTGATTGTTTCAACTCTCCTCATCCGGCCACAGCCATGCGGCGCCGCGCACGCCACTCGAATCGCCGTGCATCGCGCGGAGCACTTTCGTGGTGACGCCGTCTGAGAAGGCATAGCGCGACAGAAGCGGCGGCAGCGAATCATAGAGAGAGAGAATGTTCGAGACGCCGCCGCCGAGGACGATCGCGTCCGGATCGACGATATTGACGACGACGGCCAGCGCCTGCGCGAGCCTGTCCGCATAAATATCCAAGGATCGCTTCGCCTCGGCGTCGCCCTCCTCCGCCTTCTCAACGATCTCTTCCGCGCTCAGTGTCGTTCCCGTGCGGGACTGATGTTCCTTGGTAAGCGCGCCGCCTGAGAGAAACGTCTCGATGCAATTCACCTTGCCGCAGAAGCAAGGTCGCGGTGGCGTTGCGGGATCGATGGCGAAGGGGATGGCATTATGGCCCCATTCGCCGGCGATGCCATTGTGGCCGTTGATCAGCTTGCGATCGACGACCAGACCGCCGCCCACGCCCGTGCCGAGAATGACGCCGAAGACAGTTGCCGCCGACCGCCCAGCGCCGTCGATCGCTTCCGACAACGCAAAACAATTCGCATCATTGGCGACGCGGACGGGGCGGCCGAGAAATTCCGCGATGTCGCGGTCAAAGGGCTTGCCGTTGAGGACCGTGCTGTTCGAATTGCGGATCAACCCCGTCCGCGGCGAAAGGGAGCCGGGCGTGCCGATGCCGATTGTGCCCTGGCGCTGAAACTGCTCCTCCAAATCAAGGACCAGATCGGCGATCGTGCGCAAAATGCCGCGATAATCGCCCTGCGGCGTCGCCTCGCGTTTGCGCGCGAGGACCGTGCCATCCGGCATCAAGGCGATGGCCTCGATCTTGGTGCCGCCGAGATCGATTCCGATTCGCATCGCCTTCTCCGCTGAGCCGCCGATAACAATGGCACAGGGAGGCTCGTTCCTTGTGCGCTGCGAGCACGCCCTCGCCTGGCTGAAACGCGAGGTGAGACACAATTTCGCGCCCTGGATCCCCCGTCGCCTCTTTCGAGGTTGATTCAAATCAACATCGCAAGCGTCGCCGTGTCGGAATGATGCAGAGACCGCGAAAGGTCCCTTTCTTTCCTACCGATCGCCGACGATCTCCACCGCGAGGCTTCGAAATGGCGCAAGCCCAGACCCAAACCAAATCGATTTGGCCGAATGAAATAATTCTCGGCAGCGGCCTTTTCCTGTTTGCGCTTTTCGCGCTTTATGTCGCCGCCAAAGCCTGGGAACCGGCCTATGCCTTCCATGCCCTGCTCTTCGCGGCGGCATCGGGCGCCGGCTGCTTCGCGGTCGTCAATCGATTCTATTCGCGCGCCGCCGAGCCGGCGCCGCAAATGATTGACGGAAAGCCCAATTATAATTTCGGGCCCGTCAAATTCGCAACCGTGGCGGCGATTTTCTGGGGTATCGCGGGTTTTACCGTCGGCCTTTACGTCGCGTTGGAAATGGCCTTTCCCATTCTCAACTGGGGCCTGCCCTGGATTTCATTCGGCAGGCTCCGGCCGCTGCATACGTCCGCCGTCATCTTCGCCTTCGGTGGCAATGTGCTGCTCGCGACCTCGCTTTATGTGGTGCAGCGCACCTCCCGCGCGCGTCTCGCCGGCGATCTCTCACCCTGGTTCGTCATCCTCGGCTATAATTTCTTCATCGTCATCGCCGGCACGGGCTATCTCCTCGGCATCAGCCATTCGAAGGAATATGCGGAGCCCGAATGGTATGCCGACCTTTTGCTCGTCAGCGTCTGGGTCACTTATCTCCTGATCTTCCTCGGTACGCTGAGGAAACGGGTCGAGCCGCATATTTATGTGGCGAACTGGTTCTATCTCGCCTTCATCGTGACGATTGCCGTGCTCGTGCTCGGCAACAATGCCGCGATCCCGGTCTCGCTCTTTTCGTCCAAATCCTATGTGCTCTGGTCGGGCGTGCAGGATGCGATGATCCAATGGTGGTACGGCCATAATGCGGTCGGCTTCTTTCTCACCGCCGGCTTCCTCGCCATCATGTATTATTTCATTCCGAAGCGGGCGGACCGGCCGATCTATTCCTATCGGCTCTCGATCATTCACTTCTGGGCTCTGATCTTTCTCTATATCTGGGCGGGCCCCCATCATCTTCATTACACGGCTCTGCCCGATTGGGCGCAGACGCTCGGCATGACCTTCTCGATCATGCTGTGGATGCCGTCATGGGGCGGAATGATCAACGGCATCATGACGCTGTCAGGCGCGTGGGACAAGCTGCGCACCGATCCCGTCTTGCGCATGCTCATCGTCTCCGTCGCCTTCTACGGTATGTCCACCTTCGAAGGCCCGTTGATGTCGGTCAAGACAGTGAATGCACTGAGCCATTATACGGATTGGGGCATCGGCCATGTGCATTCCGGCAGCCTTGGCTGGGTCGGCTATGTCTCCTTTGGCGCGCTCTATTGTCTTGTGCCCTGGCTGTGGAATCGCAAGGGACTCTATTCCCTGAAACTCGTGAACTGGCACTTCTGGATTTCGACGATCGGCATCGTCTTCTACATCTCCGCGATGTGGGTGGCGGGCATTATGGAAGGCCTGATGTGGCGCGCCTACACGAGCCTCGGCTTCCTCGAATATTCCTTCGTCGAAGTCGTGGAAGCCGTGCATCCGCTCTACATCGTGCGCGCGCTGGGCGGCGCCATGTTCCTCATCGGCGCGCTGATCATGGCCTACAACCTCGTCATGACCATGCTGTCGCCCGATGCGGCCGAGGTTCCCGAAACACGACCTGTTGGTCCCGCCCCCGCCCTGTCGCCGGCCGAGTGAGGATTCTTCCATGACAACGACGGTTGAACATAAAACTTTGTGGGACCGGCATAAGGTCTTCGAGAAGAATTCCATTATTCTTCTGATCGGCATTCTGATCGTCATTTCGATCGGCGGTCTCGTCGAGATCGTTCCGCTCTTCTATTTGAAGAGCACGATCGAGAAAGTCGACGGCGTGCGTCCTTATTCGCCGCTCGAGCTGATGGGTTTCAACATCTATGTGCGCGAAGGCTGCTATCTCTGCCATTCGCAGATGATCCGCCCTTTACGCGACGAGGTCGAACGCTACGGGCATTATTCGCTCGCAGCCGAGAGCATGTACGATCACCCATTCCAATGGGGATCGAAGCGCAATGGTCCCGATCTCGCCCGGGTTGGCGGGAAATATTCGGACAATTGGCATTTCGATCATCTGCGCAATCCGCGCGCCGTCGTGCCGGGCTCGATCATGCCGAGCTATGCCTTCCTCGAGAAGACGCCACTCGATACGACGCATATCGCCGACCATATGCGGACGCTCGCTTTCGAGGGCGTGCCCTATACGCAAGAAATGATCGCCTCGGCGCAGGCCGATCTCAAGGCTCAAGGCACGGCGGACTCGCCCGACGCCGCGACGCTGAAGAAACATTATGCCGACGCGGTCGCCCGCGATTTCGGCGCCGACAAAGGCCAGCTCACCGAAGCCGATGCGCTTGTCGCCTATCTGCAGCAGCTCGGCACGCATGTAAATTTCTCGATCTACGACGACAAAGCCAACATCAGGTGAGGCCTCTATGTCGACTTATGAAAAACTCACGAGCTTCGTCGCGTCTTGGGGCTTCGTCTATTTCGCGGTGATCTTTTTCATTGCGATGGCCTATGCGCTTGCGCCGAAGAATAAGAAGAAGTTCGAAGAAGCCGCTCGAATCCCCTTTGAAGAGGATTGATCATGTCGCCAGCTCACGACAAGCCGATTGACGCAGCGACGGGCACGGAGACCACGGGCCATGAGTGGGACGGCATCAAGGAGCTGAACACGCCCCTGCCGCGCTGGTGGCTGTGGACGTTCTATGCCTGCATCGCTTTCGCCTTGCTTTATTGGATCGCCTATCCGGCTTGGCCGGGGATCAACGGCTATACGCATGGCCTCCTCGGCTGGCAGTCTCGCGCGGCCGTCGTCACCGATGTCAAGGATCTACAGGCGCTGCGCGCGCCGATGAATGACAAGATTGCCACCGCAGCGCTCAAGGACATTGAGAACACGCCCGATCTACTCTCCTTTGCCCGGGCGGAAGGCGGCGCCGCCTTCGCGCAGAATTGCGCGCCCTGCCATGGCGCCGGCGCGCAAGGCTCTTATGGCTATCCGAATCTCAACGCCAACCGCTGGATTTGGGGCGGCACGCTCGATCAGATTTATACGACGATCGAGCATGGCGCGCGCTGGACCGCCGATGCGCAAACCCACATGATGATGATGCCATCCTTCGGCCGCGACGGCATTTTGAAGCCGGATCAGATTTCCCAAGTCGCCGATTATGTCCGCACGCTCTCGGGCAATAAGCCGGAAGTGGCCGACAATGTCGCGCTCGGCGCGAAAATCTTCGCCGACAATTGCGTCATGTGCCATGGCAAGGATGGCAAGGGCAATATCGAGATCGGCGCGCCGAATCTCACGACGAAGATCTGGCTCTATGGCCCGGCCAAGGCTGACATCGAGCATCGCGTCGAAGTCGGCGGCGGCAATGTCATGCCGGCGTGGCACGGACGCCTCGACGAAGATACGATCAAGGCACTCGCCGTCTATGTGCATAGTCTGGGTGGCGGTTTATGAGTCTCGCGGACGCCGAGCGTAATGCCCACATGACGGACGCGTCCGAACATCTCTATGCGGCCGCGCCGAAAATTTATCCGCAAAGCGTGCATGGCACATTTCGGCGGATCAAATGGGCGCTGTTGATCGTCACGCTCGGCATCTATTATTTCCTACCCTTCCTGCGCTTCGATCGCGGGCCGAACGAGCCCAACCAGGCCGTGCTCGTCGATCTCGCGCATCACCGCTTCTATTTCTTCTTCATCGAAATCTGGCCGCAGGAAGTCTATTACTTCACCGGCCTTCTGATCATCGCCGCTTTGGCGCTGTTCCTGATGAACGCGCTCGCGGGACGCGTGTGGTGCGGCTATCTCTGTCCGCAGACCGTCTGGACGGATTTGTTTTTCACCGTCGAACGCGTCGTCGAAGGCGACCGGCGTGAACGAATGGAGCGCGATGCCGGTCCATGGACCGCCAACCGCATCGCGCGCAAATCGGTGAAGCATCTCATCTGGGTCGTCATCGCCTGGTGGACGGGCGGCGCCTGGGTGCTCTATTTCGCCGACGCGCCAACACTCGTGCATCAGCTTGCGACATTTCAAGCGCCTGCCGTCGCCTACATCTCGATTGGCATTCTGACCTTCACGACCTATACGCTCGCCGGCCATATGCGCGAGCAGGTCTGCACCTATATGTGCCCCTGGCCGCGCATTCAGGCCGCGCTGACCGACGACAATGCTCTCAATGTCACCTATCGCTATGATCGCGGCGAGCCACGAATCTCGCTGAAAAAAGCCGTCGTGCTACGCACGGCGGGCGGCACGGCGGGCGATTGCGTCGATTGCGGCCAATGCGTCGCCGTCTGCCCAACGGGCGTCGATATCCGTGGAGGACCCAATCTCGGCTGCATTCAATGCGGCCTCTGCATCGATGCTTGCGACACGGTGATGAAGCGGATCGGCCGGCCCCCGCGCCTCATCGCCTACGACACGGACGTCAACATCAAGCGGCGCCTCTCCGGGCTTCCCAATGTGTTTCGCCCGATCCGCGTGCGCACCGTGCTCTATATGTTGTTCATCGCCGTCGTCGGCGGCATTATGCTCGCGACGCTCTCGACGCGCAGCGATCTCGGCGTCGCCGTTCTGCACGACCGCAATCCCCTTTATCTGCAGCTTGCCGACGGCTCGATCCGCAATGCCTATACGGTGCGCATTCTCAACCATACGGCGGCGACAAATAGCTATGTGCTGAAAGTCGTTCCTTTCAGCACCGCGCAGGTGACGGCGATCGGCACCCCGAAGGATGCCGAAGGCTGGCCGAAGGTCGAGGTCGGCCCGGACCAGACCTATGAATTGCGCGTGCTCGTCACACTGCCCGCTTCGGCGGCCGATCAGCCTTCGCGCGACATCACCTTTCAGGCAATCGATCAGACGACGGGGCACATCGCAACCACAAGTGATCACTTCTTGACGCAATAAGGCGCGGCAAGACGCGAGGAGAACCGACTATGACAATCGCCCAGTTTGCCGTCGCAACGACGCCGCGAGGAGGCAAGCCAAAGGACCGCCGCCTGACAGGCCCGATGGTCCTCGTGATCCTTCTTGGTTCCTTCGGCGTCGTCGCTTCCGTCAACGGCGCGCTGGTCTATTATGCGCTCTCGACCTTCAGCGGCGAGGTCGATCCGCATCCTTATGAGCATGGCCTCGCCTACGACAAGGATATCGCCGCCGCCGAGGCGCAAGACGCCCGGCATTGGAAAGTCGGGGCAGCGATCCGCGGCAAGGGCGACGCGAAATCCGTCGAAGCCGTCTTTCATAACGAGGCTGGCCAGGCGATGACAGGATTGGCCGTGACGGCGCATCTGGAATTTGCGACCGATATGCGGCACGACCATGATCTCAAACTTCAAGAGGTCTCGCCGGGCGCCTATCGCGGCACACTCAATCTCGCGAGCGGGCAATGGGATCTTGTCATCGAGGCCACACGCGCCGGGCAACAGCTCTTCCTGTCGCGTAATCGTGTCACCGTCGAAGAGTGAGCTCAGGTTCATCCGTGCAATGCCCCAACAGGTCGACCTCTCCGTTTTTATCAAGCGCCACCCGGATGGCAGCGCGAGTCTCGATTTTGCCGTTGACGGCATCACCTGCGCGGCCTGCATCGGCGACATCGAAGGCGCGCTGAAAAACGTTGCGGGCATCACACGCGCGCGCGTCAACTACACCAATCACCGCTTGAACGTCGAATGGGTGGAACCTTCCTTCGACCCCGCGCAGGTGATCGACGCCTTGGCGCGCATCAACTATCACGCCTACCCTTTCACTTATGATGAGACGGAAGAGCGCGAAGCGCGGCGCGCGCGCTGGTTGCTGCGCTGTCTTGCCGTCGCCGGTTTCGCGGCGATGAACATCATGCTGCTCTCGGTCTCCGTCTGGGCCGGCAACGCGAGCGACATGACGCCCGCGACGCGCGATTTCTTTCATTGGCTTTCGGCGCTGATCGTTCTACCCGCCGCTGCTTTTGCCGGCCAGCCGTTCTTTCAAAGCACGATCGGCGCGATCCGCGCGAGAAGCCTCAATATGGATGTGCCGATCTCGATCGGCATTCTGCTCGCGCTCACCATGTCGGTTGTCGAGACGGCACGGCATGCGCGCGAAGCCTATTTCGATTCCGCCATCATGCTGATTTTCTTTTTGCTGATCGGGCGCTATTTCGATCAGGCGATGCGGCGCAAGACGCGGGCCGTTGCGACCAATCTCGCCGCTCTGCGCGCGCCGGTCGCGACAAAGCTCGGCGCCGATGGCACGGAAGAGATCGTGCCGGTCAGCGCGCTCGCGGCGGGCGAACATGTGCTCGTCAAGCCCGGCGCGAAAATACCGGTCGATGGGGTTGTCCTTTCAGGCCATTCCGAAATCGACGCCGCGATCATCACGGGCGAGACCAAACATCAGAACGTGTCGCCGGGCGCTCTCGTCTATGCCGGCAGCGTGAATTTCGACGGGCTGCTCACCATCGAGGTCAAGGCCGCGGGCCGCGGCACGCTGCTCGACGAGATCGAACATATGATCGAAAAGGCGACGGAGGCGAAATCGCGCTATCTTCGCCTTGCCGATCGCGCGAGCCGCCTCTATGCGCCGGTCGTGCATGCGACCGCCGCCGCGACGCTGATCTTCTGGCTCGTCACCGGCGCATCGTTTCACGACGCGGCGATTGCCGCGATTTCCGTGCTCATCATTACCTGCCCATGCGCGCTGGCGCTCGCCATTCCGGCGGTGCAGGTCGTCGCCGCGGGCGCGCTGTTTCGCTCCGGCATCTTGCTCAACGCGGGCGATGCGATCGAACGGCTCGCAAAGACCGATATGGTTCTTTTCGACAAGACGGGCACACTGACTTTGCCAGAGCCTGTGCTGGTCGATGCCGCGCAGTATGATTCCATTACGCTCGAAGAGGCGGCGCGGCTCGCGACCGCAAGCCGGCATCCGCTCGCCCGTGCTCTGGCACTCCATGCGAAGGGCGCGGCATCGCTCGACACAGCGACGGAAATTCGCGGCGCTGGCGTCGAAGCGATCGTTGGGGGCCAGCGAGCGCGCCTCGGCAGCCCCACCTTCTGCAATCTCGAAGCCGAGGCCGAACGTGCGCTTGCGCATGAGCCCTGCGCCTCCGCGCTAGCCTATCGCTGCGGAGATCGAAGCGCGATCTTCCTGATGCGGCAAATGCTGCGGCCGGACGCCAGACAGTCGGTCGATGCGCTCCGCGCGCAAGGCATGGCGCTGATGATTGCCTCCGGCGATCACGCGGACGCCGTGCGCGACGTTGCCGAAGAGCTCGGCATTGTGGAATGGAAAGCCGGTCTCAAGCCCGGCGAAAAGATCGCTTTGCTCGACGCGCTGAAAGCCGCCGGCAAAAAAGTACTGATGATCGGCGACGGGCTGAACGACGCGCCCGCGCTCGCGGCGGCTTTTGCCTCGCTTTCGCCGATCAGCGCGACGGATCTCGCGCAAGCCTCCGCCGATGCCGTCTTTCTTGGCGAGCGGCTGATGCCTGTTTCCTTGGCACTCGCGACGACGCGCAAGGCGCATCGCCTGATGCGGCAGAACCTCGCCTTCTCTGTGCTTTATAATGCCGTCGCCGTCCCCTTGGCGATGGCGGGACTGTTGACGCCGCTGATTGCCGCTTGCGCCATGTCGGGCTCGTCGATTCTCGTCACGGCCAACGCCTTGCGCGCCAATAAGGCCGGCCGTCCACAAACGGAGCCGCGAATCCACGTGCACGAAAATGCTCTGCCGACAATGATGGAGGCACGCTTATGACCATTCTGCTTGTGCTCGTGCCGCTCGCGCTCGGCCTTGGTGGCATCGGCCTCATCGCCTTTCTCTGGTCTTTGCGAAGCGGCCAATATGACGATCTCGATGGCGCCGCCTATCGCGTTCTCTCCGACGACGATCTGCCAAAATGAGCCTGATCGATCTCGAACCCGCCAAAGCCCACGCCGGCCAGCTCTTCTGTGCCTGCGATGCCGATGCGCCTGACGACGTGGCGGTCGCGGAGCAGACGGGGCTTGTGCCGATTGCACTCGGTTTCGGCCTCACCATTGTCGTTCAAGCGCTCCTGATCGCCGTGCTGCCGATCGCCGGGGCCGAGATCGCTCCACAACCTCTCCTCGCGACCCTGCCTTATGCGCTGACTCTTGTCGGCGCGCTCGCCGCCTCGGTGCCGGCGGCGATCCTCAGCGACGTCATCGGCCGCAAATCCGCCTTCGCGCTCGGTGCGAGCCTTGGCCTCGCGGGCGCCGTTCTCGCGGGCTGGAGCCTTGTCGAGCGAAACTTCGCCGGACTCGCGCTGGGCGGCTTCTGGCTCGGCACGGCGCAAGGGTTCGGCTTCTTCTTTCGCCATTCCGCCGCGCTCGCCTCGAAGCACAAGGCAAGAGCGATCGCGATCGTGCTCGGCGCTGGCTCGCTCGCCGCTTTCGCCGCGCCGGCATTGATGAGTCTCGCCGAGCGCTCCGCGGGCCCGCTCGCACCGAGCGCCGCATTGCTCCTGGCGGGCGTCGTTCAGGTTCTGCTGCTGGCGCTGTCCTTGGCACTGCCGGGCAAACCACTCGCTGCCGCGAAGACGAGCGAGACGATGCCTGTCGATAGCGTTTTTCTCATTGCCACCATCGCCGGCTTCCTTGCTTGGTTCGGCATGGCGCTCATGATGGCGGCAAGCCCCATTGCAATGGCCCATTGCGGGATTGGCCTCGGCGGTCGCTCGGAAGTCATTTCCTGGCACATTCTCGCCATGTACGCGCCGGCAGCGGTTTTGGGCTTCTTGCCAAAGCAAAGAGGCGATGTCTTCTGTCTTGTGGGACTCGCGATGCTCGCAGCCGCCATCGCCGTGATGATGCATCTTTCAAGCCTGATCGATTTCGGCGTCACGCTGATTGCCGCGGGCTGCGGTTGGTCGCTCACCATGTTCGGGGCGATGTTGATGCTTCACGCCCGAGGCGCTCTTGCGCGGCCGATGCTCGCCCTGCATGACGCGGCGCTCTTCGGTGGCGCGATGATCGGCGCGCTCGCCGCCGCTTTCTTGCACTAAGATGGCAGCATTGATGCCGACGCCATAGCGATGTCGGTGACAAAACCGCATCGACCAGCTAGGATCGCGCTCTCGCCGCCGGCCCACGGTGCTGTCCATGAAAATTTTCTGCCTCACCGCGCTCTTTATGCTGGCCAGCCAAAGCGCGCTCGCTTCGTCAAATCAGCAAAGCGTCGCCGGCAACGGCGCACTCGCCTTCGCCGCGCTTGTTGCCGAGAATTCTGACCTGCCCGCAAATGAAAAAGCGATCCTCGCCGCTTTTCTCAATGGCCAATCGCATGTGCCTTTGGGCGCGACGCAGAAGATCATCGTCGCAGCCGATGGCGTCGTCTGCCGGTCAAGCGATGTCGCCTTGGCCGATCGTTCCTGCACGCTCACCTTCCGCACGAAAAACGTGAGCCTCAGTGGCCGCAAGGCGCATGAACTTTATGCGACCCTGATCGAGCTTGGCGTGAAAACCGAAGGCGCGGCCGGATCGATCTACGCCGGCGTGGCGCAGCTCGCCTGCACGATCGACGCGACAGAGATCGACAGTGCCGATGGCGGCGGCGCCACATGCACCTACGCGCTGCAGTAACGCGTCAGACGAGGCTTCGGCGATATTCCGACGGGCTCTGTCCTGTCACGCGGCGAAAGCCCGCGGTGAGAGCGCTCGTCTCGCTGAAGCCGAGGCGCAGCGCAATTTCCGTGATCGGCTCCGATGTCCGCCCGAGCAAGATCTTCGTCGCCTCGATCCGCCGCAGCATGTGATAACGATGTGGCGGCACGCCGAAGGAACGCTTGAAGGCGCGCGCGAAATGATAGGGACTGAGGCGCACGAGTTCGGCTAATTGCATAATGGTGATCGGCTGTTCGAGATGCGTTTCGATGTAATCGACGAGCCGATTCTTCTGCCACTCGGCGAGGCCGCCTGTCGTATGCGCATCCGGTAGAAGCACGCCCGTGCCGTTGAGCCTGATCAGCTCGTGACAGAGGACGGCGCCGAGCGCATCGGCATAGGGATTGGCGCCTGTCCCCTCGCGCCCGATCTCAAGCCTGAGTTTCTGAACTGTCTCCCACAGCCCCTGATCGAAAAAGAACAGGCGCGGCTGGAAGTCGATACGCTCGAAGTTGATCGAGGGATCGAGCATCAGGCCGCGCGGATCGATGTAGAAACAGGTCACGTGGCTTAAGAGTCTGGGCTTCGCCCAGCCACAGAACCGGCTCCCCGCCGGCACGAAGGTCATCTTGCGGCTGAGATCGCGCAAATTGGACTTAGGCAGCCCTTCGACACAGGTCTCGCCGTCGAAGCGGGCCGCGCGCTCGATCACCAGCAGAAGATGATACGGCGCATGGAAACCATATTCGAAGGGAGTCGGCTCGAGAATGCGCAGGCTCTCGGCCTTGATGCCGTTCCAAACAGAAGCTTGGCGGGAAACGATCTCGGGCGGCGTGAAGCGAACCAAAGACGACAGAAGTGCATGAGAGCGAGAGAGAGTCTCGCCCCTGACCGGAGCATTCATGGGATTAACTTTCAGGCGTATCTTTCAGGCAGGCGCGGCCGTTGCACGGTATCTAGGGGTCATCGCCGATTCAGCCAAGCTGCCTGCCCTACGATCCTGACTTGCAGGCCTTGCATGACCCGGCAGAACCCCTGTTACCGGCGCACTGCTGCACTGCGTCACAAACAATTGAACGAAGCCGGGCCTGGGCTTGAAAATCTTGCTCTTTGGGGTCATTCGAAGAGCAAGATGGATCAAGCAGAATTCCGGCGTCATCCCTAATTTAGGACGACGTTTCAGGCCCCGATATCCGGGCCCCGCACGTTAACCCTCGACATTGCGGCGCCTTTGGCCAGAGCCGGAGCGCGCTTGGAAGCTGAGCCATGGGCATCGTTCGCTTCGCATTGCGGTTTCCGCACACGTTCTACGTGATGGCGCTCGCGATCCTATTCCTCGGCGTCAGCGCGATCTTTACTGCGCCGAAGGACATTTTCCCGTCCATCAACATCCCGGTCGTCAGCGTCATTTGGCAATATACCGGCCTGACGCCGCAGGAGATGCAGGCCCGCGTCACGACCTACAGCGAATATTCGATCAGCGCGAACGTCAACAACATCCGCAACATCGAATCGCAGACGCTGTCGGGCATCTCGGTCGAAAAGATCTTCTTCCAGCCCGACGTGAACATCGATCTTGCGATCGCGCAGATCGTCTCGGCCTCGAATTCGATTCGCGCCCTGATGCCAACCGGCATTCAGCCGCCGACCATCGTTCAGTATAGTGCCTCGGCCGTTGCGGTTCTGCAATTGAGCCTGAGCTCCGACCGGATGAATGAACAGCAGCTCTATGATTACGGCATCTATCAGCTGCGCCAGGCCTTGGCGCCGATCCAGGGCATCACTTTGCCGACGCCCTACGGCGGAAAATATCGCCAGATCATGGTCGATCTCGACCCCGATGCCTTGCGCGCCAACGGCGTCACCCCGAACGACATCGTCAACGCCGTCAATGCGCAGAGCCTTACCCTGCCCTCAGGCGACGTGAAGATCGGCGACAAACAATATATTGTCAGCGTCGATGCCGTTGCGCCGAGCATCCAGGCACTGAACCACATTCCCATTCGCCAGATCGGCGCGACGACGGTGCATCTCGACGATGTTGCCCATGTCCGCGATGGCTGGGCCGTGCAGCAGAACATCGTGCATACAAACGGTAAGCGCTCGGTTCTGCTGACGATCATCAAGAACGGCAATGCTTCGACGCTCGATGTCGTCAATGCCGTCAAGGCGGCGATGCCGGATATCATCAAAGCGGCGCCGCCGGGCATGCAGGTCAACCTCCTGTTCGATCAATCGGTCTTCGTGCAGGAGGCGATCAACGGCGTGTTGCGTGAAGGCGCGATCGCCGCCGGCCTGACCGCGCTGATGATTCTGATCTTCCTCGGCTCCTGGCGATCGACGCTCATCGTGATGGTGTCGATTCCGCTGTCGATCCTGTCCTCGATCGCGATTCTCGCGGCGCTCGGCCAGACGATCAACACCCTGACGCTCGGCGGATTGGCGCTGGCGGTCGGCATTCTCGTCGACGATTCGACGGTGGCGATCGAGAATACACACCGCCTCTTCGAGGAGAATGTCGCTTTCGATACGGCGGTTCTCGAAGGATCGGCCGGTATCGCGCTGCCGACGCTCGTCTCGACGCTGGCGATCAGCAGCGTGTTTTTGGCCGTCTTCTTTCTGCAAGGGCCGGCGCATTTTCTCTTCACGCCGCTCGGCATGGCCGTCGTCTTCGCCATGCTGACCTCTTACGTCATCTCGCGCACGCTGACGCCGATCATCATTCGCTCCCTGCTCCGCACCGAACAGGCGCGCCAGCACGCCGGGACGGCCGCGAGTTGGCTTGACCGCTTTCACGCCCGCTTCAACGAAGGATTCGATCGCTTCCGCGAATCCTATGCCGTCATTCTCGAGGGCGTGCTGCACCATCATCTCGCGGTCATTGGCGTCGTCGTCACCGTGCTCCTAGGCGCCGGAATCATATTAATGAATGTCGGGACCGACTTCTTTCCGCAGGTCGATGCCGGCGTGATTCAGCTGCATGTCCGCGCTCCGGCGCGCACCCGCATCGAAGTGACCGAACAAATTTTTCACGATATCGAAAAAGAGATCGCTGAGGTCGTCCCGGCGCAGGATCTCGGCCTCGTGCTCGACAACATCGGCCTGCCGGCGCGTCTTTATAACCTTGCCTTTACGGACGGTTCGACAATCGGCGTGAACGACGGCCTGATCCTTGTCTCACTCAAGGAAGGTCATGCGCCGACGGGCGATTACATCCGGCAACTGCGTGCAAAGCTGCGTCAGGATTTCCCCGAAGTCCTGTTCTATTTTCAGCCGGCCGACATGGTCACGCAGATTCTCAATTTCGGCATCCCGTCGCAGATCGATGTCCAGATCCAGGGCTCTGACGCCGCCGGAAATCGCCAGATCGCCAAGGAAATGCAGCAGCAGATGGCGAAGGTCCCGGGCCTCGTCGATGTGCATATTCAGCAGGAACTCGACGCGCCGCAGCTCTATTATGCGATCGATCGCACGCGCGCGGAGCAATTGGGGCTCAACGTCAACAGCATCGCGACGAACCTCAACATCAGTCTCAGCTCTTCGGAGCAAGTGTCGCCGAATTTCTGGACCGATCCAAAAAACGGCATTCCCTATTATCTCGCCGTGCAGACGCCGGAATATAGGATCGCGAGCCTGAACGATCTCAACAATGTGCCGCTGGTAAGCCAGGCGTCCGCATTGGCGCCCATCCCCAATGTTCTGGGCAATGTCGCAACCATGCACCGCCGTGAGGTGCAGTCGGTCTACAACCATACCAACATTCAGGGCGTCTATGACATTTACGCGTCGGTGCAGAACAGCGATCTCGATTCGGTGTCGAGATCGATCTCGAATATTCTGGCGGGCGTACAGAGCAAGCTGAAGCCGGGAAACCACTTTGCCGTTCGCGGCCAGATCGAAAGCATGAATTCGTCCTTCATCAGCCTCGAACTCGGGCTTATCTTCGCGGCCGTCTTCGTCTATCTGTTGATGGTCGTGAACTTCCAGAGCTTCATCGATCCGCTCGCCGTCATCCTGGCCCTGCCTGGCGCATTTTCGGGCATTCTCTTGATGCTCTATGTGACCGGCACGACAATCAGCGTGCCTTCGCTGATGGGCGCCATCATGGCGGTCGGTGTGGCGTCGGCCAATTCGATTTTGCTCGTGACCTTTGCGCGCGAAAGGCGCAGTGAGGGCATGAGCGCACTCGATGCCGCCCGCACTGCCGGCCGGACGCGTATTCGGCCCGTTCTGATGACGGCCGCGGCCATGGTCGTCGGCATGGTGCCGATGGCCCTTGGCGCGCCGGGAGAAGAGCAGAATGCGGTTCTGGCCCGCGCGGTGATCGGCGGCGTCATGGTCGGCACGCTCACCACGCTTTTCTTCGTGCCCTATCTATATTCTTTGCTCGGCCGCTATGAACGGCAGGAAGAGGAGCCGATCGGCCATGAGGCTTAAGACTTTGGACATAGAGTCCGGCCGCCCAGCGGTCCACGAGACGGCATTAGGATAGCAAACCATGCGCGATGAGATCGACGCGGCCAAAGCCGCAAAGTTAAAGGAAGACGAAAGGCGGCGCCGCGGCCCTTGGCTCTTCGGCATTGGGACCGCCGTTCTTGTCGTTGCCCTCGTCGGCTACGGCGCCTGGGGCCATGCGCAACGCCGCGCGGCCGCCCTGGACACCCTCAATGAACAGGAGAACATGGTCGCGCATGTCCGCACGGCCCAGGTGAAAGTCACCAGCGCACCGCGCATCTTGAGCTTTCCGGGAAACATCCAGGCGTTCGACAGCGCCATCATCTATGCCCGCGCCACGGGCTATATCGCCACCCGCAATGTCGACATTGGCACAAAGGTGAAGGCGGGCGATGTGCTTGCTGTGATCGCGGCGCCGGACCTCGACCAACAGCTTGTGCAGGCCCGCGCGCAGCTTGTGCAGCTTGAAGCATCGATCAATCAGGCGCGCGCCAATCAGGATTTGGCCCAGCGCACCAATGTGCGCACGACCCAACTCGTCGAGCAAGGCTGGCAGTCGAAGCAACAGGGCGATCAGGACCGGCTGACCGCCGACGCGCAAAACGCCGCGCTCGGTGTCGCGCAAGCGAATTATAAGGCGCAGCAGGCGCAGGTCTCCCGCCTCGAAGAGCTGACGGGATTTGAAAAAGTCATCGCGCCCTTCAATGGCGTGATCAGCCAGCGCGAAATCGATGTCGGCAGTCTCGTCAGCGCGGATGTCTCAACCGGCACGCCGCTGTTTTCAATCGTCCACAGCGACGTGTTGCGTATTCAGATTTACGTCCCGCAGGATTCCGCCTTCGGCGTGAAGGATGGCGAATCCGCCGATGTTCTCGTGCCGGAAATTCCCGACCGTGTGTTCCACGGCATCGTCGCCCGCAACGCGAGCGCCTTGCAGCCTGGAACGCGCACCCTGCTGACGGAGGTCGATGTCGACAACAAGGACGGCAGCCTGTTGTCGGGCGTCTATTGCACCGTGCGCCTTGCCATCCCGCGTCCTCAGCCGGTGATCTCGGTCCCCACCCAAGCCGTGATCTTCGACAAGACCGGGCTGAGCGTCGCGGTTGACGAATATGGCGTGGCGCGGATTCGGCACATCGACGTTCTGGCCGATAATGGCGCGGAGGTCGAGGTGCGCGCCGGCCTCAATCCTGACGACCAGATCATCCTCAATCCGCCGATCGGCCTCGTCGATGGCATGCGCGTTTCGACGACGGAGCCGAGCGAGCGTCAGGTCACGCAGAACGTTCAATGAAAGAATCGCGGTCTAATCGACCGCGATCATCACGTCGGAAGCTTTGATCAAGGCATGGCAGGGTTTGCCCTTGGCCAGTTGCAGATCGTTCACGGCCTCATTGGTGATCGACGCCGTGAGAATAATTCCTCCGGCTATCTCGACATGAACATGCGCGGTCGTCGAACCCTTTTTGACATCGACGACGGTGCCTTTGATAAAATTACGGCCTGAGATCTTCATCGTCTTGGCTCCTTTCGTTCCGCTCTTCTATTTCGCCGGAAATTCCGCCAGCGTCGCGATGACTTCCTGATCCGAAATCTGGTGGAAATCCGCATAAAACATTCCGATCGCGCCGAAGACCTCATATTCTTCGAGGCAGACGACGACATCGGCCTCGCCCTGCATGGCTTCGATCGTATCGATCGGGCCCACGGGCACCGCAAGGATCAGCGTCTTCGGCTTGCGCAGACGCAAGGCTTTGAGGGCTGCGCGCGTTGTTGCGCCCGTTGCAATGCCGTCATCGACGACGATCACGACGCGGCCTTCGATCTCCGCTCGCGCGCGCTCGCCGATATAATTAGCGCGCCGCCGTTCGATCTCGGCAAGCTCGCGATCGCGAACGGCGGCGAATTCCGCCTCGTTCACGCCGGCAGAGCGGATCACATCCTCATTGCGGACGGTGATCGGCGCACCGCCATCGACGACCGCGCCCATGGCGAGTTCCTCCTGCCCCGGCAGACCGATCTTCCGCACAAGAAGCAGATCGAGCGGCGCATCCAGGGCTCGCGCGACTTTGGCGGCGACCGGAACGCCGCCGCGCGGCAGAGCCAAGATGACGGGACGCAGATCTTTGTAGCTGCGCAATGCCTCGGCGAGCTTGGCGCCCGCATCTGCACGATCTTTGAAGGACATCGCATGTCTGCCGGCTGGCCATGAGTCGCCGCCCATTCTCCCCAAATGCCGGCAATCCGCAATCGCGAAACGTCGAATTGACGGGATGCTTTTACGGACTGTACCAGTGCTGCATCGCATCGTGCGCCAGCGCCGATCAGCAACAACGGACATGACAATGATCTATACGAAGCTCGGCCGTAGCGGCCTTGACGTTTCCCGCATCTGTCTCGGCTGCATGAGCTACGGCGATCCTAATCGCGGCAATCACAAATGGACGCTTCCCGAGCCAGAGGCCCGGCCCTTCATCCGCAAGGCCTTGGACCTCGGCATCAATTTCTTCGATACAGCGAACGCTTATTCCGCCGGCTCGAGCGAAGAGATCCTCGGCCGCGCGGTGAAGGAGTTCGCCAAGCGCGACGAGATCGTGGTCGCGACCAAAGTCTTCTTTTCCGACGAACCGGGTCAAAACCGTACGGGTCTCTCGCGCAAAGCCATCTTTCAGGCGATCGACGCGAGCTTGAAGCGCCTCGGCATGGACTATGTCGATCTCTATCAAATTCATCGATTCGATTATCACACGCCTGTCGAGGAGACGCTCGAAGCCCTTCACGATGTGGTCAAAGCCGGCAAGGCACGCTATCTCGGCGCCTCGTCCATGCATGCGTGGCAATTCGCCAAAGCTTTGGACTTGGCGCAATACCGCGGCTGGACGCGCTTCATCTCCATGCAAGACCATCTGAACCTGCTCAATCGCGAAGAGGAGCGCGAGATGCTGCCGCTCTGCCGCGCCGAGGGCATCGGCGTCATCCCCTGGAGCCCGCTCGCGCGCGGCAGGCTGACGCGTGATCCAAAAGAAAAGACCGCGCGGACCGAGACCGACGAATTCGGCAAGACGCTCTACAATGCGAATATCGAGGACGATCTCAAGATCATCGCGCGCGTGGCCGAGATCGCAGCAAAACGCGGCGTCCCCCGCGCGCAAGTCGCTCTCGCTTGGCTCTTGCAAAAACCCGGCGTGACGGCGCCGATCATCGGCGCGACGAAGCCGCAGCATTTGGACGATGCCGTCGCAGCGCTGTCCCTCACTCTGAGCGAATCGGAGATCAAGGCGCTCGAAGAGCCTTATGTTCCGCACCCCATCGTCGGCTTCGAATAGTTTTACGCACGCACCTGGGCCAGTTCAGCGCGCCATTTCGCGATCTCAGCAAGCTCGGGCGGCAGTTCCTTCACGATGGCGCGCTCGCCGAGGGTGATTTCGCCGCTGTCTCCGTCGAGCGACAGCCAGTCGCCTTCGCGGATGGGTGCGCCGCCGAGTGTCGCAACACGATTTGCTTCGTCGATGTGGAGTGCGTGGCAGCCGACGAGGCAAACCTTGCCGAGCTGGCGAGCGACGACGGCGGCATGGGCCGTGCGGCCGCCGACGGCGGTCAAGATTCCCTGCGCCACCGCGAAGCCCTCGACATCCTCCGTCGATGTCTCTTGCCGCACCAGAATGACCGTCAGGCCCTTGCCCGCCAGCTCTTTGGCGTGAAGCGAGTCGAATGCGACGCGTCCGCTCGCAACGCCGGGTGCAGCGGAAATCGCCGTCGCGATGGCTTTCGCTGGCGTCGCGAAACGGCGGATCACAAGGGCTCCTTCGTCGATCGCATCGAGCCGCGCCAGCGCGGTTTTGCGATCGAGGATGTTTTCATGCACGAGATCGAGCGCGATGCGCAGCGCCGCCAAGGGGCTGCGCTTCGCGGCCCGCGTCTGCAAAAAGAAGAGCCGGCCGTTTTCCACCGTGAACTCAACATCCTGCGCATCGCGCATTTCGGCTTCAATCATGCGCACGCCTTGAGCGAGTTTCTTTGCGACTTCCGGCAGGCGCGCCGCGAGCTTTTCCTCATGGCTTGGCGTGCGCCGGCCGGAGACAATGTCCTCGCCCTGCGCATCGAAGAGGAAATCGAGATAAAGCTCCTTCGCGCCCGTCGCGGGATTGCGGCTGAAGGCGACGCCCGCCCCTGAACTGTTGCCGGAATTGCCGAAGACCATCGCCTGCATGGTGACCGCCGTGCCTTTCAGTCCTTCAAGGCGATTGAGCCTGCGATATTCGATGGCCTTGGCGCTCGCCCAGGAGTCATAGACGGCAATCGCCGCCCCACTGAGCTGTTCGCGCGGATCGTCCGGCAAAGGATGGCCGCTCGAATGAAGCATGAGATCGCGAAATTCGGCACAGAGACGATGCAAGGCTTCGGGGTCAAGCGCGCTTTCATGCGCGACACCTTCGCTCTTGGTCATGGCAACAAGCCGCCTGTCGAACAGATTGGCGGGTATGTGGGCGACCGTCTCGCCATAGCTTTGGATGAGGCGGCGAAAGCTGTCATAGGCGAGCCGCGGATTTCCCGTCATGCGAATGAGCCCGCGCAGCGTCTCGTCGTTGAGGCCAACATCGAGAACCGTTTCCAGCATGCCCGGCATGGAAACGGCGGCGCCCGAACGCACGGATACGAGCAAAGGCGCGCGGCTGTCGCCGAATTGCCGGCCGGTCTTCTCTTCGAGCCAAGCAATGCCTTTTTGCAGACCCTCGCGAAGCGCCACGCGCGCACCCTCCTCACCCGCGTTGATCGAAGCGCAGAGCGTCGTCGGCAAGACGAAGGCCGGCGGCACATCGAGGCCGAGGCGCGCCATCTGCCAAAGTTGCGCTGCCTTTGATCCGGCAATCTCCGGCGTGACGCTTGGCGAGCCACCATCGCGAGCGATCAGCAATGGGTCACAATCCGGGCTCATGCCGATAAATCCTCAAGCACAATATCGCGCAGCGAGAGCGCCGCGTGGGCGAGGTAATCAGTCGCCGTCTCGAGCGCGCGGGCGACTTCGAAGCCGAGCATGAGCGCGCGCGGATCCGATTGCGCCGGCGTCGCGAAGGCGCTGAAGGCGGTGCGTTCGGCGGCGTCCGCGCGCCGCTCGGCGCTGAGGACAAGATCGATGGCCTGCAGCGCGTCGGCCGCGTCCGTCTGCCGCCCCTGTGGAAGGCACGAGGCCGCCGCGACCGCGCGGGTGAGATAGCCGATGCTCTCAATGACGATCTCCGCCAATTCGGCAAGCGCGCTGATGCTCGCCGAATGATTGCCCCGTGGCAGGAGGCTCAAGAGGAAGGCTCCCTCATCCAGCATGTCCGTCGAATTCTCGATCGAATCGACCAGCCGCGTGATGACGGTTGAATTCTGAACCCGCGTGCAAATCTCGCGCGCCTCCAAGGTCAGGCGGTCGGCCTTTTCCTCCATGCGTTTGGAGTCTTGGGCGAGCGACGCGCGATCCGCTGTCGCCTCGCTTTCACGAAGCGCCTCGGCGATTTCGGTTGAAAGCATGCGTGTGATGCCGAGATGGAGAAGGAGGATGGCCAAGACAGAGGCCTGAGCCGTCTCGAAACGCTGGGCAAGGTCGGCCTGGATTTGATCGCGGATGAGCCGTGTCGAGCGCGCCGCTCGCAGACCATCGCTTGTCTCACGCAAAACAAGGCGCAGAAACTTCGCGCAATCGGATTCCCCCAGAGTCTCGTCGAGCCTAGCACCATAAGGAATGCGGCCGGAGGCCGTGCGGCGGATCGCCTCAAACAGGAGATTGGCGCCGCCCAATTCAAGAAAGGCGCGATGGCCGTAATCATGCGCGGCCGCCCAAGTGAGGCACGCGATCGCAGCGTCTTTGCCGATGAAAGTTTGGAGCGCCTTGCGCGCCTTGTTCCAATCGATCAGGAAGACGATGCGCGAACCAAGAAAGTCGAGAAAATGCATCAGCGCCGCAACGTCCGGCGCATTGTAGGTTCCGTTGACGAGATAAAAGGCATTCTTTTCGCCGGCGCCTGTCGTGCTCTCCTCCGCCATCGGGCTCCAGCTGACATTCTGGCCCGCGAAGAGCGAGATGAAGAATTTCGCACGCAGCCAGTGAACATCCGTATAGGTGACGCGCACACTCATGTTCTCGACATGGATGACGAGCACATGCGCATCGGTCGTGCCTATATCATTCTGGATCGTGAGCCTCTGGCCGACGCGCACGGCTGTCGTGCCAAGCCCTGGATGTCCAAACGCGAGGGGAGCGGTGCGGTTGAGCCCGGCCATGAAAGCCTTGATGCGGGCGCGATCGTCATCGGTGACATGATGGGCGCGCGCGCCGTCGATGGTTTCGACCGCTGTCTCCGCCGCAAGCTGATTGATTGCCTTATGCATGTCCATCACGAGACGATGGACGCTGTCGCCCTCCTCCAGCCGCGCCGAGGTCATGGCGTCAATGGAATGTGTATCGAGCGTGTCGTTGGCAGCGCTCGGCAGCGAGGCGATGAGAGCGGAGAGCCGCGTCTCGAAGGTGCGCGCAGAATCCGAATTTGCCGCCTTCAGAGGCGCCAGCATCGACGCGAGATCGGCGCCGATGCCTTTGATCAGCTCTTTCGCGCCGGGCGCGACAAGGAGATTGCCGGCCATCATTTGCGCGCCGGAGACGATCTTGTCGAAGATCGGATCGGCAAGCCCAACAGTATGGCGCTCGGCCTCGAAAGAACGCGCGTCGGCCTGCGGATGCCGCCCATGCGCCAGCGCGTCCTGCAGAAGGCTAAGCCGCAGTTTCAGCCTGTCGTTGGCAGACAGCGCCTCGGCGAGAAGGTCCGGCAAAAGCAGAGCCTTCTCGCCAAGCTGCTGAACGATCTCAACCTTTGCAATCATGATGGCGTAACCGGCCTCGGCGGGAATGCCATCATAGAACCTCAGGGGCGGCGGCGCCGCTTTGCGCCAAATCATTTATAAAATTGTCATATTGGCTGTTTTCACGGGCTCAATGCCCCTCAGCCCTAAGGCCGATTTCGGGCAGACTCACGACCGCCTCGATGACCCCTGTCGAGGACACGACGGGCGCATGGCAGATCGTCTTGCACGAAACGAAACCCGCCATCTCACAGGCGGCCACGAGAGGATCGATCGACTCATTGAGCGGGGCGTGCCTGAGAAAGCGCGCCAGCACGGCTTGTTCCAGACTGCCGGGCGACGCGCGCCATATCTCTTCGAAGTGCAACAGCTCGAAATCGGTGAATGACGCATCGAGCGCGTCGCCGTCGCCGCACTTCGCTATGGCGGCGGCGCGGGCATTATGAAGATCCAAGAGCACGAGACTGTCGTTGGGACCTGTGAGGCCCAGCGCATGGATCGCATAAGTGAATTCGGCCAAGGCGAGGACCGTGTCGCTTCTCAAAGCGCCAAGCACAGTTGCATCTCTGCTCACGCTCTCTTGGCAGAGACGATCGAAGATGCTCGATTTCATCTGCCGCATGCGATCAAGAGCGAAAAAATTCCTCTTCAAATCCGCGCGCATCGTCAGCATGCGGGCATGCACGAGAAATCCAGGCCGGATGACGGAGTGCACCTTAGCGAGCGATGCCATCTCTTCCGTCCGCTTCGGCTTAACCGGCGCCTCCAGCCAGAAACTCGGACTGGGTTTCGGAGCGCTCTCCCGGTCGGTCATGGTGCGCTCTCCGGCGCATCCGCGTGATGCGCATCGTCCGATTTTTCTGCCCGCGCCCGGGCGCGCACGCGCGGCGGGCGAAGCATAAAGCCGAGGAATCCGAGCCACAGCAGCACGCCGGTCAAACGCGCGTCCCAGAGACCCGCGAGCCATTGCAGCGTCGAGCCGAGCGTTTCAGCGAAGGCGAAGGACGCGCGATCGGCGTTGCCGCTTTGATCGCGCGGCGCGTCCCAATCGGGATCGATCGTGTCGCGCGCCATGAGCGCGATCTCGTCGTCGGTGAGGACGCGGATCGTCTCATGGCCTCCTGGTTCTGAAAACGCGCCATCCGAGCCCGTGCCTTGCGCGGGAAAGGAAAAAGCACCCGGCAGATCGATGCGCGCAAGACTGCCTGACAGCGGATAAAAATGACTTTCCGCGGCGAAGGCCGCGACAACGAGCGCGAAAAGCAAAGCCAAGGCAGCAATGAAAGAAGCAGAGGCGCGAAGCATAGCGAAGGCCTTCCCAAGGGCCAGCTCGAAGGCGCCAGCCGCGAGAAGAAGACGGACAGGCGGTCGGTTTTCGCGCGCCCCGCTCCCGCTTCGCCTATTGCTTCGACAGAGCCGCGATCTGCTGATCGAACCAGGCGAGGTCCTTTTGCCATTGCGCGGAATCGGGCGCCAGCTTCGTCAGCGCCGCAATGAGCACCTCCCCTTGGCGCAAGGCATCGAGCGCCTTCGTCCTGTCGCCCGTTTTCTCATAGACGGCAGCGAGCCTCGCATAGCTCACCGCGAGATCGCGCTGCCAATCGGCATTGCCGGGATCGGCCTTCGCCAGACGCTCTCTGATGGCGGTGCTCGTCTGGTAGGAGGCGAGTGCCTCGGGGAGCTGGTTTTGCGCCAGTTCCGCATCGCCGACCTTGTTGGTCGCAACCGACAATTCGCGCAGCCAATCCGCATTGCCGGGATCAGAATCGGCCAAGCCTTTCGCGATGGTGAGCGCCGCCTGGTAGGCCTTGAACGCGCCGGCGCCATCGCCTTGTAGCAGCAAGACATCGCCCATTCTCTCGTCGGAGAGCGCGAGATTATTCTGCCAATCGCTATTGCCGGTGTCGGATTTGGCCAAGCGTTCGCGAATGGCGTGGCTCGCTTGATAGGCGCCGAGCGCGTCCGAGATATGGCCCTGGGCCAGATCGGTGTCGCCGAGCTTTTCATCGGCAATCGAAAGATCGCGCTGCAAATCAGGATTGCCGGCATCGGCCTTGGCAAGACGCTCGGCGATGGTGGCGCCCGCTTGAAACGACTTCAGCGCGCCCGCAAGATCGCCTTGTGCGACAAGCACGTCGCCGATCCGCTCATAGGAAAGCGAGAGATTGCGCTGCGCCTCCGCATTTGCGGGATCGGCCTTCGCCAGCGCCTCTCTGATGGCGAGGCTTCTTTGGTAGGAGGCGAGCGCCTCGGCGAGATGACCTTGTGCAACGAGGACATCGCCGATCTTATTCGTCGCGACCGAAAGATCACGCTGCCAGTCTGGATTGCCGGGATCGACTTGGGCAAGACGCTCGGCGATGGCGAGGCTCGCGCGATAGGCCGTCAAGGCGCCATCAAGATCGCCCTTCGCTTGCAGCACATCGCCGACCTTATGGTAGGAGACCGAAAGATCGCTCGCTGCCTCGGCGTCGCCCTTGTCCCTGGCGAGCGCCCGCGCCAGCGCGAGGCTCTGCTCCGCCGTCTTCTGCGCATCCTCGAGATCGCCGGCTTTGAGATAGGTTTCGGCAAAATTGCCGAGCATCGTGAGCCGGCTGCGTTGCAAATCCGTGTCGCCAGGCTCGGTCGCGGCGAGCGACTCGATCGTCGTTTTGACCGTGTCGAGAATGTGATGGATGGTTGAGACGGGCAGCGTGCTGCTGTCATAGCCGAGACCCTGCGCGATATTGAAGATGAGATCGTTGACGGCACCCTTCGCCGCGCCGAGATCCTTTTCGGCGCGCTGCTTCTGCGCGACGGCGATCCGCTCCGCCTGGAGCGCTGATTTCCACTGCCAGACCGCAGCACCCGCGAGCGCGATGAGCAGAGCGACGGCCGACCACGCGAGCGTCAGCGCGCGGCGTTGCTGGCGAACCTCTTCGGAGAGAAGATCCTCTTTCGGCACGCCGCGGATGGCGGCGGCGAAATCGGCGGCAAGCTCCATGAATCGCCGATCGCTGCGATTGACCTCGTCGCGATAGGCGCGAAGATCAACCCATTTCGGCTCGGCCGCGAATTTTCCTTTGAGGCAGGCGGGTAGCGGCGTGCTGTTGGACCAGAGGAAATCGCCCTTGCCCGCATCCCAGACGAGCGTGCCGTCGGTCACTGCGATGAGCAGAGTCTCGGCGGACTTGTTGGCGAGCCAATATACAACTTCCTTCTCGACCCAAGGCGATTGCGCCGCCTCCGGCGAGGCAAGAAAAATCAGAAAGGGCGATTGCGAAAGCGCCAATTCGATCGAGGGCCAGAGATGCGGCGTGGCCGAGAGGCTCGTGTCGTCGCGAAAGAGCCGCAGGCCGCGCCGTTTGTACCACGGCTTGCCGAGCGTCTGGACGACGCTCTGCAAAGCCGCGGCAATCTTCTTGTCGCGCGCGTGGCTATAGGAAATGAATGCGTCATAGACAATCATGGCAACGATGTCGCAAAATATGAACGCAAACGCCTCAGATCAAAGCGAGAATAGCCTATTGCGCCGCCTTTGCCACATAACTCCGCAACACCCAGGAGGCATCGGCGCGGCGCGACTCGATGAATTGCATGGCGGGGCCAATACGAACGATATCCGTATTTGACGCATCGAGCGGCTTTTCCTGCGCCGGCCCATAGGCATTGAGATCCAAGATCTTCTGAATCGCTTCGCGCGACGGCGCGGGAGCTTTCGTTCCCGTCTCGGTCTCGATCGCCTCCGCCGCGTCGGCGCGCAATTCTTTGTCCCACATGGCGCGGAAAAGCGCATTTGAAGGATAAATCTCCGCTTTGCTCACATGCCCGTTGACGACGGCAACGAAGCCGACAACATCGTTGTCCTTAAGACCTTGCGGACCGAGCGCATCGACGAAGCTCTTTTCCGCCGCTTGCAATTTGTCCACATTGAGCGACAGCGCGAGGCTTGTCGGCGAAGCGGGATCGGACGCATTCGCGTGCAAATTCTTTCCGAGGTTCGTCTGCACGGTTGCGGCCTCGTCCCACATCTTCTGTTGCAGCGAGGAGCCCGCATATTCATCGACAGGCACTGGCTCGATGGCGGCCTGAGCGAGGATCGTCCGCGCGGTCGCGGAAGGAATGGCGGCGTCAGCCGCGACGAAGCCGGCCTCATCATCGGCGGTCCGCGATGTCCAGCGCCCGTGTTCGACACAGAAGACGGCGAGCGCCACGTCCTTTGCGCCCGGCGGCAAGACGAGGCTCGAGATGATGACGCGATCCTGCCGCCCGCCGGTAACGATGTCGCCCGACTGGATGAAAAGCTCGCGGCTGGAGAGATTATCGACCGTCAACTGATCGACGCGGCCGATCTCCTTCACGCGTACGAATTTCTTTTCAAACGCCTCCTGCAATGTGATCGGCACAGGGCCCGGCATAGAGGCGCCATGCAGCAAATAGATCGCCAGGTTCGCATGAACGAGAGGGTCCGAAATTGCGATGCCCTCCCCTTCCCCGGCGAAGGATTGCGATGCGTGCGAAAGGATTGCGGTCAGAACAAGTGCCGCCGACCAGAAGTGCCGTTTGAGCATGAAAGTCTCCCCTGTCGTTTCAAACGCCCGGCAAGCGCGGGCATCCTCGTTCGAGACGGACAGGGCCGCTGTTTTGGACTTCAAAAAATCAGCGCTTCAGCGCGTCACCGAAAATGATCCCCAGTCCGTCTTTTGGGGCACCGGCAGCCCATGGTGGGCGCCCATCGTTCGCGCATCTCAGCGCGACCCTAATTGTGAGGACATTGCGCATGTTCCATTCGACAAAATTGATCGACGAAGCCTCTCATCCGGCCGAGGAGCCGCAAACCATTGCGCCCGCGCCTAAAGCGCGCCGCCCGCGGCGCGCTCTGTGCCTCGGGTTCGGAGGTTTAGCCATTGCCGCCACCGTCGGAACCGCCTGGCTGGCGAACCGCCCGGCTTGCGCCTGCGCTCTCGAACCGATCAGCAAGGAAATTTTGATGATGCTGGAACAGCGGCGGCCCGTGATGCGCTCTGGGCGCGCGACACAAGCTGCGCCCGCCAATTCCGCGCTCGCGTTTAAAGGCAGCGACACGCATCCCATGGTGCTTCGGCCGGATGCGATGCTGCCCGGCGCCATCGCGCCCACGCATTAACGCTCAGCGCCCGCCTCATTTTCGGTCCGACTCCGAGATGAGAGAGCGCTCAGGGTTCGATCGCCTTCACCTTGAAGAGCCGCGACCAACCATCAAGATCTTGCAGCATCAGCGTCGCAACGGCCTGCGTTTCCGCGCCGATATCTTCCGCCGCCAGAGCGCGGGTGAGATTGATCCTGTTGATCCGCCGCTTGGCGTGCAAAAGCTCCTGCAGCATGTGATGCGATTGCTCGGCAAGGAGCTGGAGTTCGGCGTAGCTTCTAATGCCAAGCGCTGCGGCGGAGACTGCCGGCAACACGATCGCGAGCCAGGTGAGGGTCAGATAGAAAATCTCCCATCCCTGCAGTTGCTCGGCCGCGGGGATGAACAGAGCGACGCCCTGTACCAAAAGTTTGACCATGACGCAGACGCCGACGGCGATGAAGCTCTCCTGCCCGATGCGGAAAAAGGTCTCGTCCGCCCGTTCCGACATGTCGGCGCGACCTTGATGATAGCGTAACTGCTCGTCGATCAAACCATCGAGGACTTGCGTGCGCACGATCTCGTCCAAGGATTTGGCGATATATTCGACGGGAAGCGGCGCGGCACGTTCCCAGGCGGCGAAGAGCCAAGCGACCCAGGCGGCGCGCGCCCGCATTTCCGCCTCGCCGGCCTCTGCGTCTGTTGGAACTCTTTCAGTCTTCGCATTCTCCATTTCGCGCAGAACCATGCGGCGTACCGCGACGAGCGAGACCGCGCGTCCTAAAGGCGCCAGGAATTGCTGTTTGCGGCAAAGCTCCGCCAGCAGACGATATTCGATGAACCGCTCATGCCATTCGCCGCGGATCGCCGCGCGCACGAACATGCCAATGAGAATGAGAGTGCCCAGCTCGAACACGGTCATCACGATGCCGAGGGGGCGCAATTGCTCATGCCCATGTGTCACGGCGGCGGTCGTGGCGAAGGCGAGAACCAGGGTCGCGAGCAGAAAAAGCCAGACATAGGTCGAGCGATAGCGCGCCGCATATTCGCCAGCCCGCGCATCGGCCGGCCGATAATGATCGTACCAATAGCGGGCGACGGAATCGTTCGGCCGCGCGGGATCCGACCATGGCAGATTGCGTCCAGAAGCCCAGCGCATCATCATGCCATAGAGCTTCGACCAAGCGCCCGGCGACGTCCCCTTCTCCGCAAAATAATCCGCGATCGGCGACTCTGTCCGATCCTGGCCACGGCGCGCAATGGAACCAATGAATCCATGGCGGTCGCGCTCGACCGGTCCCGGCGGGCGGATTTGTTTGTTGAGATAAGTCTCCAAGGTTGCAAATGGCGGCTCGGACGCCAGCGGGAGGGGATCGCGCAGGTCTTCGGGATCGGTGAGCAAGACCGGGACGCGCGGCTCGGTTGCGTGAATCCACCAGACTGGAACGCCGTGAAACGCTGCATATTCGACGATCTGCGCCGTGCCGCCGCGACGTTCCCACGCCTTGCCGTCCCAGATCGCAATCAGCACATCGCTATGACGGGTGACGAATTCGCCGACCGCCTCATAGGCGCGATCCTGATCTCCGCGATCGCCGTCAAGCGAAAGCCAATCGGCCTTTGCCTTAGCGAGCAGATCACGAAACTCTTGCAGATCGGCATCCGGGCGTGAAGCGTCAGGCTCGGCCGATTTGAAATCCTGCTCATACTCATTCTGCGGAAAGGGCATCGGCACATAGAGCTGATAGCCAACGTCGAGAGCAACCGCGGCCGCCAACCGATCGGCGCCATGCGCCAGCGGCGAGATGAAACGCAGCGAAGGCGCCCGCAGCTCTTGCTCGAAACCGGCATAACGCGCGGCGACGCCGTCTTCCTTCCCCAGGCGCTCCATATTGCTTTTGATTTTCTGGAGCACCACCTGCAGCTGATCGCGCAAACGGGCGATGTTCTCCGGCGCGAGATCGCGCGCGCCCGTAACGCCGACGCGCAAGGCAAGCCAGGGAAGTTCGGGACGATGCGAAGAGCCGTCCGGCTTTGCCGCGGCGTCGCGGGCGTCACGCACTGGCGTCATGGATCAGTCCCGGTCCCAGAAGCTCAGGGCGTTATAGCAATGCTCGTCGGAATCGTCGAAGAATTGGAGACGGGCGCCGCCTGGATGGTCAGGATTTCGCTGAGCAGCGCGAAGTTCTGTTTCGAAATCCGATCCGACGCCGCGATCGAATACCAATGGCCGTCCTTGAAGACGCTGGTATAGGCATCCGCCGGCCGCTGATCGCTTTGTTCGATGATGATGTAAACCCGCCTTTGGCCCAAATAGCGGAAGAGCTCGCGGGAACTTTGCGAAGAATCATTATGCAGATAGACGGCGTCGAAATGCTGTTTCCACAGCGCGCCGACTGCGGGTCCATAGTCGCCGACCGGAACGGATGAGTCCGGTGAATAATAGAACTCGCCGAGATTGCATTCGTCCGCAGCATTTGCCTCCCGGATCGCTTCGGCCGTGACTTGATCGGTAAAAAGCATATGGTCGGTTTCCGCCTCCTTGAGTGCTCCGAGCCCCGAGCGCGGGACGACGAGGTTGCCCTTTCCCTTGAGCTTGACCGACGTCAGCAGAATGGTGTTTCCAGGGCCGCCGCCATAAATCGATTTCAACCTGCCCCACAATTCGCGGACGGCGACCGCCGAACTCCACGGGGGAATGCATGGCAATCTCTTGCCGCTCGCATCCAAGGCCTTGCGCCAATTGCCGCCGGGTGTGCGTAAATTGCCCTGCGGATCGAAGGCGATCGTCAGCGCGTAGTCGGCAGAGGATTCAAGCGTGATCGAGCCATAGGAATCGAGCGCGAGGATCGTATCGAGCGCACGGTAGAAATCGAGATAGGCCGGCGTGAGCCTCTGGAAACTGTAATAAAGCAAGGTCGCGTCGGGCCAGCTTGAATTGGTGAATTTCGCGATCGAGCCGAGCGTGATCGGCGAGGAAATCTGCTGGATGAGGGGATAGCCGCTCAGCGGAACATATTTGGCGATCGGCTGATCCGAAATCGATGCCGTGCCGGTCACCGCGCCGATCGTGCCGAAGAGGGATTCGCCCGCGTTACCGGGCTTAGCGCCGATGCTGCTGCCCCCGCCCGAGACGCCTGCGCCGACGCTGTTCGATTCATCGAGTTCCACCATGTCCATGAAGGTCGGAATTTCGGAATCATGGACGCGAACGATGTTGAGCAGGAGCTGCTCCACATTGGTATCGTTGACTGCCTCGTTATAATCCGTGCGGTTCATCCGCATTGCAGTGCCGCCAACGGTCACGCAGCCTGCCAAAATCAACTGCAAGCAAATAGGCCAGATCGAGAATAATTTTCTGATCCTGAACACGACGCAACGCCTTCGAATTTTCTCCATCGAACTATGACAAAAAATGCCTGTCAACCGCATGCAAGATAATGAGATTCTGTGTGGCGTCTCAGAGACTCCAGGCGCTTCGATTCTTTCGCGACGCACTCCAAATGAAAGCGCGCTCGGATCGTTCCGAACGCACGTTTTGTATCGTTGAGTACGAGCTTTTAAAGGGCCGCCACTATGATCATTTGGGCAGCGGCTGGGCTTGTTCGTGCTTTATGGACGTCGCGTTTTGAGAGCCGGTCGGCCCTGCGGCGCCCGCAGGCTGCATTGTCTTCACTTCGACGCCGCCTTGCGACGCCGCGGCCGAGAGCGACAGATTGCCGGCCGGCCGCAGGACGTTTTGCCCAGGATTAACGCTGCCCGAAGGCTCTCGCCCCGCGGGCCGCAGCGACAAGGGGCTCTTCATCTGTGGCACGACCACATTTGACGCAGTGCCGGTCGCCGATACCTGGCTTGACGAGCCCTGCACAGAGCTCGACATGGACGTATTCGCCGCCATCTCGAATGAGCCTTTCGAACGATCCTCGGCGCGGACGCCCGCGTTTGTCGCGGCGAAGCCCGCAAGAAGGCCCACAGCCAAGAGAGCGCGCGACCGCGCAAGGCCGGTCTTTCTCCCTTGAGATAAACACGCCATAGAAACCTCCTTCAACTTATTCCGGCCCATAAGTGTACCCGCATGGGTCTTGCGACCGCAAGGATCCGCCCGTTCAAGGCGTTGCCGCCTTGAAGAACTGGAATTTCTGAAAGGTGAACGTCGCATTCACACCGTCTCCAGACGAGGCGCCAAGTCCGAGGAGACTGCCGCCATCTGGCGGATCGCCGTTCAGCTGATTGAGCTTCTTGCCATTGATGATGATGCTCGCGCTATGGCCGGCCAATTGCACTTCGACCGCGTTGAAGTCACCCAGCCCGAATTTGATCGCCGGGTCGGCGGTCCAGGCGACCGGCGTGAGCCAGCGTTTGTTCGAAAGCTTATCGACTTTGTAAAACCCCTGCTTGCCGTCGGTGCCGATGTTTAGAACATACATATTGGCGTAATCCGGCGTCGCCCAGAAGAGCACCAACGGCTGGACCTGATCGATGGCGCTCGCTTCAGTGATCGCCGCCATGACGCAGATGCTGCCGTCGCCATAATAGTCGCTCTGGCTCAAGGCCCAGCGAATGTAGCCGGGCTGTGGCTTGATGACCATTGCACCGTTCTGCACAAAGAGGTTGGCATCCGCCGCGCCCCAGCTCGGATCGAGGGTTTGGAAATCGTCCTCAAAGGAGGCTTTGCCCGAGCAGTCCGCAAGAGCTGGCCCTGCGAGGAAAACCACAACTGCAAGGGCAAACAAACCCATCATGCAATTCCGAATACGCATCGTTGACCTCCCGCCCGATAGAAAAGCTCTTCATGAAAACCTCAGTATTACGGTCTCAAGAGCCGGTTGACTTCCAGGTGTAAACCCTTGTCGTGTAGGTCGTGTCATCGTCGGGACCGACGACCACTAGCGACCAGTCGCCCGTTGTTGGGGGCACAAAGGAAACGCTCGGATACCAGCCAGAATTGGTGTTGTCCGCGAGCGTATTGTTGTTCGCGTCTTTCATATAGATTTTAACGTTCGCATCATCATCCGCATAGACGAAAATGAGATAGGATGTGTTCGCCGTAAGTTTCAGCGTCTCGACGTTGATCCTGATCTTCTGCTTCGTGTTGGGGTCGATTCGCATTTCGTCCGAGGTGAGCTTGCCATGCGTCTCGGACGCAAGCTGCGGCGTCACGCCGGAGTTAGGCTTGGACCGGTCGAGAACCCAGGCACCCATCACATCGATGCCGTGCTGGAAATCGGCGACCTGATGCGCCCAATAGGTCATGTCCGACTGGAAAACGGAATCGGCGCGGCCGGCGAGAAGATCGGCGACGAAATCAGCCCGCTGGGCATAATTGATTTCGGCGCCGCTCGGCGCGCCGCGCACCCACCCCGAGGCTGCCGGTCCGAAATTCGCCGAGTTGAGCAGGCCGATGACATGACCCGAAACGCTGACGACCGGACTGCCCGATGAGCCGCCGGTCATCGGCACCGAGTGCTGGATGAGGAAGTTATGCGCCGGATCGGTCGGCAGGAATAAGGAATCCGTCAGCGCGCTGATATTGCCGTAATGGATCTGCGGCGTCGCGGCGACGGTGAGGACATCGCTGTTATAGATGTTCTCGCTCGGATAGCCGGCGGACGCCAAAGGCGTCCCGGGCGTCAACGCCATCAGCTCTTCCTTCGAAGCGACCTGAAGAGCGAGATCCGGTGGAAAGTTTGCGTTCACCTTCAAAAGGCCGACGTCATAGCCGTCGCTGCCGACCTGCGTCGGGCCGCCCGTGGTCGCAATCGCCGGATCCTTGGCCAGCACGTAGCGCGGGAAGGCGACATAGCCCGGATGGTAACTATGACCGATGACTTCATAGACTGCGCCATTCGGCCCAGGCGCCTTCACCAGTAGCTTTTCGCCGGGACTGAGATCATCGCAGGACGCGAGCTGCTTATCCGCCTCCGTAAATTCGCTGCAGAGCGCCGATATATGGGCGTTGGTCGCCAGCACGTCGGGGCCGATCACCCATGCTGTGCCATCGGCAAATTGGCGGCCTTGCGCATCTTGCTTATAGACGAGGAAGGTCGCGTTGATCAGATGATCGATAATCTTCTGATCGATGGTCGCCGCCGCATTGGTGCGCAAATGGGCGAGCGCATTTTTGGCGTTTTCCTGATCCTGGGCGAGGCTCGCGAAGGCGGCGGCCGTGCGTTGCTGATCATTCAAATATTTCGCGATCCAGCCTCCGAGGACAAGAATGATGGCGACGGCGACAACGCCGCCGACGAGAGCGAGACGCCGATAGAGAACACGCGTCGGCGTGACATGCGCTTGCGCGATTGTCGCGGCCATTCCCTCGGCGAATTTGGGCTGATCGAAGTTAACGGAGAAACTCGGCCCATCCTTGCGGCCAAGATGAAAGACCGCGCCGGACTTGAAAATCTGGCCCGACTCCGCGGGGACGCCGTCGATGCTGACAAAATGCGGGCCGCGAGGGCCCTCGTGAATATGGACCACCCAGTCCTTGAGTTGGCCCACCAGCGCAAGATGCTTGCGCCCAACGAGAGCTTCGTCTTCCGGATAGACGATGTCGCAATCCGTCTCGCGGCCGATTTCAATGGTTGTTTTGTCGTCGTCGAACTTCCGCGTTTCGCCTGCGAGAGGCCCCGATTTGTGGCTGATCGTGATCATCGCGACACCCTAGAATTGATGCCCACTGTCGGGGCTGTAGAACCTCTTCCAGACCTGATTTCGCACAAGCATGTGTCGCTCGCATGAGCAAAGCTCACGTTGGAGCGCGGCCCCTCGGCTTATCCAAGATGCATTGGACAAGACGCACGAGATCGGATGTAATCTGCTGATGGGCTCCGGTCGCCGGACCGCGCGCTAATGCAAATTCATGAACGGCGGCTGCTTTTTTGTCTTCATGATCGACCGCACCGCTTATTGCATCGCAGCCAAATTCAATTCTCGCGTTGGCGTCGTTAAATTGTCGGCTCTGTCCATTTGAAGGACCCAAAAATTGGGTAATGGTCATCATCGCCAAACTCAAACATCATAAGAAGATAGACGCTCAAACCTCGACCAATAGTGTCCGGGCGCTCGCAAAAAAGCAAGTCATGTTTCGCTATTGAACGCGACGCTACGCGCGCGTTGCATCGATAATGGTCCGAGCAACATCGGCGGCGGAAGCCGGACGCAACCATTGCATGGGCGCGACCAGACTATGCAAGAGATCGATGCAGGGTTCGTTGAGGCCAGCAGACAGCAGCGCCGATTTAACCCCATTGTCATGAAGCCAGAGTTTCTGTCCGAGCGCCGTTGCGACGCCGAACATTTCCAACGACATGATGCCGAGCTGATAGAGATCGGTGCGCGGGGTCACACGCCCGCCGCGTCTTTGCTCGGGTGCCATATAGGCGCGCGTGCCGGCTTGGCTGCGCCGACCGGGGTCGAGGACCGCAATCCCGAAATCGATGATGATCGGCTGCGCGGGACCGGCGAAGACGATGTTCTCGGGCTTCAGATCGCAATGCACGATCTTCGCCGCGTGAATGGCGGAAAGCGCAAAGGCGACCTTCTTGATTGTGTCGAGACCTTGATCCACGGGCATCCGGCCGCCCTTCATGAGACTGCGCAGCGTCGCGCCTTCGATCAGATCTTCGATCAGCCACGCATCGCCGCCCGATTCGACAATCAGCCCGCGTATGCGCGCGACGCCCGGATGATCGACGCGGGAGGCGGCGGCAATTTCGGTCCGCGCCGTCTCGACCGCGAATTCCCTTTGCAAAGGATCATAAAGGCCGCTGAGATTGACGCGCTTCAAGGCCACTTCGCCGCCGAGTTCGATGTCATAGGCGCGATAGACGCTGCCCTGGCCGCCGGCCCCCAAGGCTTTGCGGCGGACGAAACGCCGGCTGAGATCTTGCGCGGCGGGGCCGGCGGCGAGCGAATCCATCGCCGTCATGTTTTCCGAGCCGCCACTTTCCGCCAACGCGCCGCGGACCTGATCGGCATGGCCGATCAAGCCGCGGATGACGGCGCGGCGCAAGGCTTGTGAGAGGTTGCGCTCGGCTTCATCGTGCCGGCCGAGCGCGTCGAGCGCCTTCGCCCATAACAGGCGCGCCTTGACTTCGCGGCCGGCAAGATCCTGATCGACAAAGCAAGCGATGACAGACTTTATTTTTTCGTCGGCGTCTTGGAATTTGCCTTCGGCCAGCGCGAGTTCCGCCTCCACCTCGGCGATTTCAAAAGGCTCAAAAGACTCCGGATCTTTTGGCGGCACCTCCCGCTGCATGATGTCGCGCGCCGCTTCGACGTGGCGCTGCGCCTCATCGAAGTTTTTCTGCAAAGTCGCGCAGCGCGCCCGTTCGAGCGCCGCGAGCAGACGCAGGCGCGGCGGAGCCGCAGTTAGGCCCGGTTCGATCTTTTGATAAAACACGAGCGCCGTCGGTATCAGGGATGTATTTTTGCGCGCCTGATCGACGATCGCCTGCAGTTGATTGACTTCGGTGCGCCGCCTCTGCAAGTCGGGCAAAAGCGCGCCTTCCATCGCAAGGGCCTTTTCGAACAAGGGCGCGGCGAACTGCGGCCGCCCCATTTCGATTTCGAGCCGTCCCGCTTCGATCGCGGCGAGCGCTGCGCCGGTCATATCTTTGGCGGCGACACTTTCCGCGAGAGCACGCAAAAGATCGAGCCCCGCTTCGCGGCCTTCGCCGCACCAGGCGTGCGCGACGGCCGCCTCGCGTTTGGCTTCGGCGAGATGGGCGGGATCACCCGATTGCGCGAAAATATCCGCAGCCTCGCTCAAATCGCCAAGCGCTTCGCCGCGAAGCCGCATGCGATTGCCGGCGATCCCCTTGGCAAGAAGCCATTGGCCGTAGAGCGCCGGATCGGAACGGACTTGGCCCTCGATGGTGCGCAGCCGCTTGACCACATCTTCGGGTGGGGCATAGGCCAACAGGGCTTCGCGGCAGGCCTTGATTTCGGAGAGCGGCAACGGGACTGGATCGGAGGTTTGCATCGTCGCCTCTGCCATCACTTGCCTCCGCACTCGCTTCCTTGCCTGGGGAACGGCGCCCAAAGTTTAATGTTGATCGGCGCCTGAGGGCAAATTGGGCTGCGGTTGTCCGGCCGGTACCGCCCCTTGCGTACTCGGCCTGCAAGGCGCTTTCCCGGCCGAAGCAGTCGGGTTTTTAACGCTGTCCGCGTTTGAGAGAGTCCGCGTCGCCAGCTGGTCGCTTTGCGGCACGCCCGCGTCGCAATCCTTTTCCGAAGGCGCCAAGCCGCCGACGGCCCGCTTGCCCAAAGGATTGTTCTTAATGATCGCTTCGCTGTGCGTCGCATTGGGTTGTGGCGGAGCTGCCGGCTGCAGCGATTGCGTCGTGGCGCTCGGGCTTGTGGCAGGCGCATGCGAGGCTTGAATGATATGAGAAATTTCCCTGCCGCCGATCAAGCCGACAAGGAAGAGGACGGCGAAAGTCGCAAGGCCCCTCGCCTGGCCGAAGTTCCAACCGGATGATGGTGCACGGGACGCGCGGGCGGCGGCCGCTTCGGCCGGGACGCGCGGCATCTCCGGCGCAAAGGCTGTCATTGCATCGTTGAATACCACCGAGGAGACAGGCTGGGCTTCGCCGGTGAGATCGCGCAGAAACAGAGCGGCCGACTGCAAGGCGGAGCGGTCATTCGCACTTTTGGCCAGTGCGGCGATGAAAGCGTCGCGCCCGGCGCCAAGCGGGAAACCGTCGAGATGCGCGGCAATTTCATTGACGAAGCTGAGCCCGTCGCCGGTGGCCGTCGTCTTTCCCTCAAGCGCTTGCGAAAAATCGGCGAGAAGCCGCGCGCGCAGCAAATCTGCTTGCTCAGCGCCAGTCGCATTATCGCCCTGCTCTTCCAAAGATTGGAGCAGTCTTTCGATCGCCGTGTGTAAGGTCTCTGTCATTGTCTAATCACATTTCGCGAGCGCGCCCATGGTGATCCTGGAAATTCTGCCGCAGCGTCGCGAACCAGCGCTGCGTCTTTTGCTTTAGACGGTCAACATCCGTGACTGAGCAGCCAAGAAGCTGCGCAATCTCGCGCCGCGCGATTTTTTCCGAAGAGCCGAAGACGACTTGAAGATAAAGCTTCTCTTCCGCGGACAGCGAAGCTGCGCTCCGCCGAACCGTCGCAATGAGCGACTCGCGCTCGCGTTCTTCCTCGGCGAGCAGCAAATCTTCCTCGGGCGTATTTGAAGCATCGTCCTTAAGTTTCTCCTCGACACCCCCCAAAATGGCATCAAGCGACACGGTTTTCGGCCGCGCGCCGCCGTCACCTTTGCGTGGCGTCATGACCTCCATCACGCGCGAAAGGGCTTCGCCCACGGCGTCCGGCTCCGGATCGACATCGCGGCTCCTCAAAAACTCCGCGAGTCTGGCCGCCTCCGGCGCGCAGCCTTTCCAAGCGATCGCTTTGTAAATGTCCTGCTCAAGTTGCGGCAGGCGCTGGACGGCGGCCGGCAGACGCTGGCGCGGCACATCGCGCCGCATGATGTCTGTCAGGAGATTTTCGACAATCTCAAGTGTGAAGCCGACAAAGCTTCCTTCGCCACTGTATTTGTGCAGCCGGCGAAAATTGTCTTCGATCAGTTTCTCGCAGATGTCTTGATAGAGGTCCTCCCAACGCCCGCTGCCGGAATCGAACGGAAAACGGCGCGCGACCGCCGAGCGGATATCCTGGTCGAAAATACGCTTGAACCGAACCCAGCCGGCGTTCGGATCGTCCTTCAGCCTCGCGGCGACGCGCTGCGCGAGCAATTCGCGGACAGTGAGCTTCAGAAACGTCGCAAGCCGCGCACGGCCCTTGAAGGCGCGAAGCCGGCGATAGCCGTCCTCTTTCAACTTCGCCAAGACAAAGAGCAGCACGGCTTTCTGTTCGGCCTGATCTTTTTCGATCTTCTCGATGACAAGCGTAATCGGCGGAATGGCGAGCCGCAGAAATTCTGCCGCCGCGGCCTGATCGCCCGCACAGATGCGCGCGACGAGCGCCTGCTCCGACGCGGGATCGCCGCCCATGGAGGCGCCAGGCGGGGCCAAGAAAAATTTCGTCAGCGTGTCATCGCCCATGAAATTTATCGCGCTTCTGTCCGGACATGTTGATCCCGCAGACTCCGTCCATTAGCCTTAGCTTTATAGCGCAATTATGTGCTCATGGCCGTCTTGAATAGTTCTCTGACATTTTTCGATTCCATTGCCTAGACCATGTTTTGGGTGGGAATCGCGGGGATTTCCAATGTCCTATCGCTCGATCTGCTTCGTTATCATGCCCTTTGGCCGGAAGCCTGACGCCTCCGGCCGGGATATCGATTTCGACGCCGTCTATAAGCAGATCATCGAGCCCGCCGTCATAGACGTCGGCTTCGAACCTGTTCGGGCAGATGAAGAGGTCAACGCCGGGCTCATTCACAAGGCGATGTATGAGCGGCTGATGCTCAGCGAGTTTGCTATTGCCGATCTCACCATCTTCAACCCCAATGTCTATTACGAACTTGGCGTCCGCCATGCGCTGCGCCCGCAGACGACGGTGCTGATTGCGGCCGATGCAAGCCGTTTGCCCTTCGATGTCGGCTATCTGCGCACCTTGCCTTATGTGCTCGATGCGTCGGCGCAGCCTAAGGATGCGACCGGCGCGCGCGCCGCTCTTGCCAAAAAACTTGAAGATTGCAAAACGCATGGCGAAGACGACAGCCCGCTCTTCAAATTGCTTGACGGGCTCAAGCCGCCGGAGATCGACCATAGTAAGACGGACGTTTTTCGCGAACAGGTCACCTATTCGCGCGATTGGAAAAATAAACTGACGCAAGCCCGCGCTCTCAAAGGCGCCGAGCGCCTGGCGGCGCTCGACCAGATCAGAACCGACCTCGGCGACATCTCGACCGTGCAGGCGGGCGTCGTGATCGACCTCCTCCTCTCCTACCGCGCCGCAAGCGCCTGGGACCGGGTGATTGATCTCTATCGCACCATGGACCCCGTGCTCGCCCGCTCGACTCTGCCACGCGAACAATATGGCATGGCGCTGAACCGCGCCGGCCGCGGCGACGAGGCCGAAACGGCACTGACGGCGCTCATCGACGAGCGCGGGCCTTCGAGCGAAACCTATGGCCTCTTGGGCCGCGTCTATAAAGACCGTTGGGACGCCGCGAAGAAGGCGGACGATCTCGCCGCGCCCGCCTGGGCGGAGAAGGCAATCAACGCCTACCTCAAAGGCTTCGAGGCGGATTGGCGCGACGCTTATCCTGGCATCAACGCGGTGACGCTGATGGCGCTCACCGATCCGGAAGACGAGCGCATCGCGAGGCTTGCCCCCGTCGTGCGCTATGCCGTCGAGCGCAAGATCGCGCGCGGCGCGCCCGATTATTGGGATTTTGCGACGCTCGTCGAACTAGCCGTCATCGCCGGCGACACGAAGGAGGCAAAAAAGCTTCTGCCGCAAGCCCTGGTCCATTTGACCGAAAGCTGGAACGCCGAGACGACGGCGCGCAATTTGAGCCTCATCCGCGACTCTTGGCACGCCGCCGAGAAGGAAGACGGCAAGTTGAATGAGATCATCGCGGAACTGGAGAAGCGTTCGAAATAGATACGCTCAAACCTCGATCGCGATCAGCCGCTCTTTCGGCTCCGTCGGCGACAGGCTCCAGCGCCGCGAAGTGCCTGGGTCCAGCCCCGCCGGAATCTTTTTCGCGCCATTCAAAAATGCGAGAACATCGCTCGCGTTCCCTTTCTTGGAGACGATGAACAGCAGATCGGCGCGGCGCGCGAGATAAATATCGGCAGCGAGGCGCGCTTCATCAAAGAGCGCGCGATCGCGAAAAATTGCATCGTTCGAATGGCCGCGCGGCCCGACCCTGATCGCTTCGACGCGATGGAACTTTCGGAAGAGTTTGCGCCGCTCTGCAAAGGCGGCATGCATTTGATGTTCGCGCGTCACCGCATCCTTGAACAGCGTTTTGAGCAGGATCGGATAAGGGACGCCTTCGAGCGCAATCAAGCGAAGATCGGCCTCATGCGCGAGATTTTTATCGGCACGCAGCCTTTCGCGGATCGCCACGGCAAGGGCCTCGACAACAGCGATTTCCGCGCCCGGCGTGAGACACGAGACGAGGCTGACCGCATGATGCGCCGAAAGGTGCGCGAGCGATGCCGCCATCTGCTCTTCGATGCGCGGGCGGCTCGGCGCAAGCGCCACCACGTCGAGATCGGGCGCCACCGCGATCCCAACCAAAAGCTCCGGCATGAAACGCCGGCCATGCTCGCGCGCCGCTCTTTCCATAAAGACGCGCAATTGCTTGACTTGGTCGCGATCCTTGTCCTGCTCTCTCAGCGAAATGTCTTCGAAGGGCGCGAGATCGGGATGATGACGGCGATCGTCGTCGCGCATCTTCGCATAGGTCCAACCTTCCATCACGCGGTCGGCGATCCAGCGCTGGTGCTCGAGTTGCGCGACGCGCTCCAGATCGCTTGAACGACTCTCCAGCGCCCTCTCCCATGCGGCATCGATCGCAAGGCCGCTCTCAGTCGAATGACGCTCTGTCGCGAGTCCTAGCGACCAGAGTTTTGCCGCCATATGATCGGCGGCATGGCGATTGGCGCGACGGTAGGTTTCCGGGAGCGCGATCCAAGACGTATTGGCGGACTGCGCGTCGTCCGACAAGGTGCGGAACGTCGAATGAAAATGCTTTGCGAGGCGATCGCGTTCGCCTTCGGCCAGGATTTCGATGGCAAGGGCTTCTTGGCTCAGGCGGATCGGAATGATCGAATCGAAAGGATCGACGATTCGATCTCGGTCGGCATGAAAGAACACCGAGGCCGCCGCCTTGAGCTCGCGTACGGGCATCATGACGGGCGCGAAAAGCCGCCCGCTGCGCCGGCGAAGATCGCGCAGACCCAAAGCCAGCATGACATTGGCGCTGTCGCTTGGAAGACAGAGAGCGACGGCGGTGACGGCGGCAGCCTCATCGCGCGCGAGAAGCGGTGGCCGTTCCGCGGCCCCTGGAGGATCGAGGAGATCGTTGAGGCTCTCATGCTCCACATCGAAAGGAACGAAAGCGATATCGGCCGCCGTGGCATGCTGCGGCTTTTCCCGTTCGAATTCACGCGCCAGCGCCTCCGCGTTCCGGTCGATGATCGTCACACTGGGCTTTTCGAGCGTACCGGCAATCGAATCTTGGATCGCCTCATCGAGCAGAACGCGGCCGAAATGACCGAAGCCGACGATCAGCAGATGAACGCGTTTCGCGCCTTGGCGGTCGGCCGAGGCATAAAGCGGATGGCGCGCTAGAGTGTCGCGAACGGCAAGCCGCGCTTCGTCATAAATCAAAATGTCGCGCTGAACGCCGAGCAATTCTGAGAATTCATCGGCGAGATGCGAGGATTCGATATTGCAGGAGATCGGCGGCGCGCGCTCGCCGAGATCGTGGCGAATGGCGCGGGCGAGCGCCATATTGGCGGCGATGTCGCCGGTATCGAGGACGACGCGTTTGGCGCGGCGAAGGCTGGCGAAGTCTTCGAGCGCATTTGCGGTGAAAGGAAGCGCGATCTGCCTGGAGAGCGAGGGATCGGAGACCTGCTCCTCGCTCTCGACGACATGCGTAACGCCCTGCCCTTTGCTCTTCAGATAAGCGACGAGCGCGCGTGCCGGCGGCGTATCACCGACGACGATCACATGGCCTTTGCGGCGGGCGAGCACAACGCCGTTGATCTGCCGCGCAAAGATCGCCCAGACGCCAAGGAAAATGGCGCTGAGCACGACAAGCCGCGCCAGCATCGCCCCGGCGATGATGAGCCAGCCCTCGTTCTTGCCCACAAACCAGGCATCTTCGTCGAACGACAAAAACAGAAGCGACAGCCGCTCGTACCAGGCGACCGGCTCGTGTTCGATGCGCAGTGGCTCGAAAATAAGCCCGAGACCAATGAGCAAAATGGCGACGAGCCCGGCGAGCCCTAAGATTTTGATCTTGAGGTTCGTCGATTTCGCCAAGCTCTCAAGCAATTCGGGCATCAAGCCTCTTCCCAAACCATGCCGTCCTGACAGACCCCTGCAATTCTAGCAGGACGGCAATAGTGAGGCACGCCCCTATCTAATGCTCGTGCGTCCTTAGCGGATGAAGCTGATTCGCGTCACGAGCTGCACGAGATCGGTCTGCCGGCGGATGCCGAGCTTCTGGAAGATGCGCTTGAGATGCGCCCTGACCGTCGCGATCTTGATGTTCAGCCGTTCGGCGACCTCATGCGGGCTGAGGCCGGCGCCCAAAAGGCCGCCGACCTCGGCTTCGGCGCGCGTCAAGCCCAGGGCGCGCAGGCAATTGGTCGGAACCTCGAGAACCCGGCGCTCGGCGACAAAGACGAGGACGAGCAGCAGACGGGACGTCCGGCGCACCCGCATCCGTTCGTCGGCTGCGAGAAGCTGCGCGCGCAGGATGAGCGGGCGCTCGCCGCTCGGGCGCCGCAGCGCCATGCTCAGAACCTCGTCTTCTCGGCCGAGAGCCACAGTGCAGAGCAGACCGTCGAGATCCAACTGGCTGTTCGGCGGCGAGACTCTGAGGCGGTTTCCGGTAACGGAAAGACCGTCGCCGAGAATCAGTTTGGCGGACTCGTTGATCGAGACGAGATTGCTCTCGGCGTCGAGAACGATGGCACCGCATTCCAAATGCTGCAGCAATTCATCGAAATCGCTGCCGACCGTGATGGGCGGGCGTTCCGTCTGCGGGATCGGCGCTTGAAGCGTGAGGGGTTCGGCAACAGGGATCATCGGTAAAATCCATCTTTGGCCATTGTGGCAAGCGTGGATCGTCGGCTCCATGCTGGCCGGCTCCTTCATCTGGGTGAAGAAGCACGAGCTTGAGACGGACAGATCGATCGCCCAAAACTGGGATTACGAAAGTTTTAGGATGGAAGGCGGGTTGAGCACGACAGCCCAAAAAAGAACGGGCGGCCGCAGGGGCCACCCGTCATCTCATTATAATAAACGCGTGGAGGGGTTAGACGACGTCACCCGAGGGCAAGGAGGCGATCTGCGCCGTTGTCAGCGCTTGGATCTGCGACGAGGTCAAAGCGCCGAATTGCGTCGTCGATAGAGCGTTCAGTTGGGCTGTCGTCAGCGCCGGGATCTGTGCCGTGGTGAAGATCGGGATCTGGGCCGTCGTCAAGGCGTTGATGTCAGCCGTCGAGATGGCGGCGATCTGCGCCGTCGTCAGGGCCACCTGTTGAGCAGTCGAGAGATTGACGATCTCGGCCGTCGTCAGCGCATGCACATCGGCGGTCGAGAGCGCCACGATCTGCGCGGTCGTGAGCGCGGCCTCAAGCGCCGTCGTCAGCGCCGCAGCTTCTGCCGTCGTCAGTTTCGCGACATCAGCCGTCGAAAGCGCCACAAGTTGCGCGGTCGAGAGGCTGGTTATTTCAGCCGTCGTCAGGCCCGCCGCCTGCGCCGTCGTCAGCGCCGCAATCTCGGCCGTCTTTAAGGCCGCTTCCTGCGCCGTCGTCAGCGCGGCGACATCGGCCGTCGTCAAGGCAACGAATTGTGCCGTCGAAAGACCCGCCACTTCAGCGGTCGTCAAAGCCGCGGCCTGCGAAGTCGAGAGCGCCGCGATTTGGGCGGACGTCAACGCAGCCTCCTGCGCCGTCGAGAGGTTTGTCAATTCAGCGGTCGTCAGGGCATGCACATCGGCGGTCGTCAGAGCGACCGTCTGGGCGGTTGTGAGCGCCGCTTCAAGCGCTGTCGACAGAGCCGCCGCCTGCGCGGTCGTCAGTTTCGCAACGTCGGCCGTCGTGATCGCGACGAGCTGCGCGGTCGAGAGATGGGTGATCTCGGCCGTCGTCAGAGCCTCTGCCTGCGCCGTCGTCAGCGCCGCGATCTGAGCGGTCGTGACCGCCGCTTCTTGCGCGGTCGTCAGCGCGGCGATATCAGCCGTCGTCAAGGCGATGAATTGTGCCGTCGAAAGCGCCGCGACTTCAGCGGTCGTCAGCGAAACCGATTGAGAAGTTGAAAGGGCCGCGATCTGCGCCGTGGTCACCACCGCCTCTTGTGCGGTCGAAAGATTGACCAATTGAGCAGTCGTCAGCGCATGAGCTTGCGCCGTCGTCAGAGCGACGATCTCCGCGGTCGTAAAGGCACCCGTCTGCGCCGTCGTCAGGGCGGCGACATCGGCGGTCGTCAGAGCCGCGACTTGCGCGGTCGAGAGGGCCGCTATTTCGGCCGTCGTCAGCGATGAAGCCTGAGCGGTCGAAAGCGCAGCGATCTGTGCCGTCGTCAGAACGGCTTCTTGTGCCGTCGAGAGGCTCGTCAATTCGGCCGTCGTCAGCGCATGAACGTCGGCGGTCGAGAGCGCCACAGTCTGGGCGGTGGTAAGCGCGGCTTCAAGCGCCGTGGTCAAGGCCGCGGCTTGCGCCGTTGTCAGGGCGTGAGCATCAGCCGTCGTCAGCGCCACGAACTGCGCGGTCGACAGACTGGTGATCTCGGCCGTTGTCAGAGCTGCCGTCTGCGCCGTTGTCAGAGCAACGATTTCGGTGGTCGTCAGCGCGGCTTCCTGTGCCGTCGTCAGGGCCGCAACGTCGGCGGTGGTGAGAGCCGCGAATTGCGCCGTCGAAAGCTTGGCGATTTCAGCAGTCGTCAGCGCCGCGGCCTGAGCGGTCGTCAGCGCAACGATCTGCGCGGTCGTGACAGCTGCTTCCTGCGCGGTCGAGAGACTGGTGATCTCCGCCGTCGTCAGGGCGTGAACATCAGCCGTTGAGAGCGCCGCGGTCTGTGCGGTGGTCAGCGCCGCTTCAAGAGCGGTGGTCAAGGCCGCAGCTTGCGCGGTCGTCAGTTTGGCGACGTCAGCGGTCGTAATCGCAACGAGCTGCGCGGTCGAAAGATTGGTGA
>Ga0181536_10000341_pt1 | contig 56471 bp, 47 predicted proteins | sample PEATcosm2014_Bin_41_FD_121105 | JGI IMG/M metagenome (GOLD analysis project Ga0181536, IMG submission 121105) | Peatland microbial communities from MTU Mesocosm Facility, Houghton, MI, USA - PEATcosm2014_Bin17_60_metaG | ecosystem: Environmental > Terrestrial > Soil > Wetlands > Peat | place...
GGGCCACCAAAGATGATGAAGACGCGCCTTCGTGGGGCGGGCGCCCTCGCCCGCGGACCGGCGCCCTCGCCGGTCCAACGGCCGCAGGCCGGCGGGCTCGAGGTGCGTCTTCAACGGAGCGGTCTCCCCGGCGCCGTGAAGGCCGACATGCCCACCGCCATCACGCCGATGAAAGCGGCGCTGGCCGAGACTCCGCCGCGCGGCGACGAGTGGCTCTTCGAGGTCAAGTGGGACGGCGTGCGGGCGATCTGCTTCATCGATCGGGAAACGGTCCGCCTGGTCTCCCGAACCGGCCACTCGTGCGAAAAGCAGTATCCGGAACTCAGCGTGATCCCGCACTACATCGCCGCCAACCAGGCCATTCTCGATGGCGAGATCGCAGCGCTCGACGAAAAGGGCGCGGCGCGCTTCGAGCTGATTCAGCCGCGCATCGCGCAGTCCGATGCCAATGCCGTCTCGCACATGGCGCGCTCGCGGCCGGTGGTCTACTTCGCTTTCGATCTGCTGTATCTGAATGGCTACGATTTGCGCCAGGTGGCGCTGATCGAGCGCAAGCAGTTGCTGGAATCGATCCTCACGCCCACCTCCGTGCTGCGCTACTCCGAGCATTTTCCAGGCGCGGGCGACACCATGCTCGAAGCCGCGCGCGAAACTGGCATCGAGGGCTTGATGGCCAAGCGCGCCGGCAGCCGCTACGAATCGCGCCGCTCGAGCGAGTGGATCAAACTGAAGATCGTCGAGCGGCAGGAGTTCGTGATCTGTGGCTTCACCGCCGGCGATCGCGACCACTTCGGCGCGCTGGTCCTGGGGTTGTACGACAACGGCAATCTGTCCTGGGCGGGCAACGTCGGCACGGGCTTCGACCAGAAGGCGCTTGCCTTCCTGCGCCAGAAACTTGACCCGCTCGCCATTCCGCAATCGCCTTTTCCCGATTCCCCCAAGGTGGGCAAAGACGTCACCTGGGTGAAGCCTGAACTGGTGGCGGAAGTGAAGTTCGCCAACTGGACGGGCGAAGGCCGGCTGCGCGCGCCCGTCTATCTCGGCCTGCGTTCCGATGTGAATCCGCGCGACTGCATCCGGGAAGTGGTAGGACAGGCCTCCGGCCTGTCCAAAGAACCTCTGCTCGCCGCCGGTCGTGACGAAGTCACCCTCACCATCGACAACCATCCCCTCAAGTTCACCAATCTCAACAAAGTCTTCTACCCTGCCGAAGGCGTCGTCAAACGCGACCTGCTCAACTATTACGACGCGGTTGCCGACCTCATTCTGCCACACCTCAAAAACCGGCCGCTGTCCCTGAAGCGCTATCCCAACGGTATCGAGCGGCAATTCTTCTTCCAGAAGGACGCCCCGCTCACTTTCGCGCCGTGGCTGCGCACCGAGGAAATCTACTCCGACCACAACGAGGCGCCCATCCGCTATGTCTTCGCCGAAGACCGCGCCAGCCTGCTGTATCTAGTGAATCTGGGCTGCATCGACCACAACCCCTGGATGAGCCGCTCGCCCACGCTCGATAATCCCGATTTCGTGCTGATCGACCTCGACCCGCAGGAGTGCCCCTACGACCTCATCGTGGAGGTCGCCCTGCTGGTGCGCGAAAAGCTGGACGCCATCGGACTGAAGGGTTATGCCAAGACCACTGGCGGCGATGGCATGCACATTTACATTCCGCTGGAGCCCATCTACAGCTACGAGGAAAGCCGCACCTTCGCCGAGATCCTGGCGCACCTGGTCGAGCGCGACCGGCCCGAGCTGTTCACCGCGCCGCGCGCGGTTTCGAAGCGCCAAAAAGGCCGCGTCTATTTCGACTGGGTGCAAAACGGCAAATCCAAGACCATCGCCGCGCCGTATGTCTTGCGCGCCTATCCCGGCGCGCCTGTGGCCACGCCGCTGGCCTGGAGCGAAGTGCAACCGGGGCTGACGCCCGGCCAGTTCAATATCTACAACGCTCCGGGGCGTTTCGCCAAGACCGGCGATCTGTTTGCCGGCGTGCTGAAGAATCCGCAGCGGCTGGAGGAACCGTTGCAGAAGCTCGATAGGCTCCTGCGCGGCTTCTGACCGCTCCTGTCTCCTGATTCCTGTTTTCTAAATGAATGGTACTATGAGTGGGAAGTGCATCCGGAACCCACTGCCTTGCCAGGATCCTCTGATATGCCGGCAACTGACCAAGCGCGCGCGGACGCCTGGCGGCGCGTGCAACTGGCGCGGCATCCCAAGCGCCCGCATGCCCTCGACTACATCGAGCGCATCTTCACGGATTTCCGGGAGATCCACGGTGACCGGCTGTTCGGCGACGATCCCGCCATCGTTTCGGGCGCTGCGTTCTTGGGCGGCCGCCCGGTGATGATAGTGGGCGAACAGAAGGGCCGCGACACCAAGGAGAAGCTCTATCGCAATTTCGGCATGCCGAAGCCGGAAGGCTATCGCAAGGCGCTGCGTGTCATGCAATTAGCTTCCAAGTTCAACCGGCCCGTGGTGACCCTGCTGGATACGCCCGGCGCGTATCCGGGAATCGATGCCGAGGAGCGCGGCCAGGCCGAAGCCATCGCCCGCAATCTGCGGGAAATGGCCCGCCTGGCGGTGCCCGTGATCGTGGTTTGCATCGGCGAAGGCGGCAGCGGCGGCGCCCTGGCGCTGGGCGTCGGCAACCGGGTGCTGATGCTGGAGAACGCCATCTACAGCGTGATTTCGCCGGAAAGCTGCGCGGCCATCATCTGGCGCGATTCGACCAAGGCGGAGCTGGCGGCGGCGGCCCTCAAGCTGACGGCCGAGGAACTGCTCAAACTGGGCCTGATCGATATCGTGGTCGGCGAGCCGGCTGGCGGCGCTCATGAAGATGCCGACGCCGCAGCGCGTTTCCTGAGCGACAGCCTGCTCCAGGCGCTGGAGGGCCTCGCCGAACTGGGACCCGATCAACTCGTAGAGCAGCGGTACGCCAAGTTCCGCCACATGGGCAATTTCTTCGCGTGAAAAAGAGCGTTTGGTTGGGCATTCTGTTCCTGGCGATCGTGGTCGCGTTCGTCGTTTATTCCACCCTTAGCACCAGCACGGAACGTATCCGTTGCGAGGTGTGCATTACGTTCCGGGGACGCCAATCCTGTCAGACGGCTTCGGCGAGAACCCGGGAACTGGCGCAGCGCGCGGCAACCGAGACTGCCTGCACCCTGCTCTCTTCCGGCATAACCGATTCCAACCAATGCCACGAAACCCAGCCGGACAGCGTCCGCTGGCCGTAGGCATAGAGTGGCGCACGCTTCAGCGTGCCGCCGGGGGCTTTAGCCCACGGCTGTGGCGAGCTTCGCTCGCCGAAGAGCGGGGCTAAAGCCCCGCGCGGGCTGAAGCCCGCCCTCCATTCAGAGCGGGCCCCATCGGGTGCTAATATGTTTATTGAACTCTCCCGTTAAGAATTGCGTCTAACTATCGTCGGTATACTAGGAGTCCGCATTCGTGAAGAGCAAATGGAAAACCATCCTCATAATCTTCGTTGTGCTTGCGCTGGGCATCGGTGTTTACGCCAGCACGGTCCTCAGCAAACGTGGCGTGGTGGCTGTCCAGACCGGAAAGGTGGTGCGCGGGGACCTGACGAGTCTGGTAACCGCATCGGGCGAGATTAAACCCAAGAACTATATCAATATAGGCGCCAACGCCCTCGGCATACTCACCCGAATCCTGGTCAAGGAAGGCGACCACGTGAAGAAGGGGCAGTTGGTGGCGCGCATTGAGAACATCCAGCCGGAGGCGCAGGTGGCCTCCCAACAGGCCCAGGTCAGTTCGGCGGAAGCGGATTCCAATGCCGCCGAAGCCGGGCTTAAGGTCGCGGACGAAAACCTGCGCACCCAACAGGCCATGATCGACCATTCCCAGGCCGATCTGGAGCACGCCAAGCTGGACTACGACCGGGCCAAGGAGTTGTTCAAAGACCAGCTTCTTGCCAAGCAGGATTTCGACACCAGGAAAGCGACTTATGATGCGGCTGCCGCCTCGCTGAACGAACAGCAGACGCGCCTGGCGCAAGCCAACTCGTCGCGTGAGCAGACGGCGGCGCAGCTTGCGGCGGCGCAACGCCGCGTGGCTCAGGCCAAAGCTGTGCTGGCGCAATACTCGGACATGCTGCATAAGTTCGATTCCTATGCGCCTCTGGATGGAGTGGTGACGAACCTGCCCGTGCGTGAGGGCGAGACCGTAGTGCCCGGCGTTACGAATCTGGCGGGAAGCAACATCATGACCATCGCCGACATGTCGCTGATCACCGCCGAAGTGAAGGTGGACGAAACCGACATCGTCAGCGTGGCGCTGGGTCAAAAGGCGGACATCACGATTGACGCCATCCCGAACAAGACCTTCAAGGGCCACGTGACCGAAATCGGCAATACTGCCATTCTGCGCTCGACGGGGCTGGCTGCTTCCCAGAGCGCCGTCTCCAGCCAGGAAGCCAAGGACTTCAAGGTCGTGGTGGCCATGGACGACCCGCCCGAGGAGATCCGTCCGGGCCTGTCCTGCACGGCCAAGATCACCACCGCCACGCGCCAGAAAGCGTTGACCATTCCAATTCAAGCGCTCACCATCCGCCAGAAGGGCGACCTGGAGGTGAAGCCCAAGACCGGCGGCGGCGCGATGGCCGCCACCAAGCTGACTCCGGCCGAAGAGAAGGCCCGCAAGGAAGAGGTGCAGGGCGTGTTCGTGATCGCCGGCGGCAAGGCTGCATTCCGCAAAGTGGAAACCGGCATCACCGGCGCGACCGACATCGAAGTCCTCAGTGGCCTCAAAGAGGGCGACGAGATCGTGACCGGCAGCTACCAGGTGATCCGCACCCTGCGCAACGAAGCCCAGGTGAAGGTGGATAACAAATCACCCATGCCGCAGAAGGCGTAGGCAGGACAGGCCTCCGGCCTGTCGAGAGAGAGCGGGAATCCCCAATGGCGCAAGCACTCGCAGAGAAAGAGTTGATCGAACGCGGCGAGCAACTGAAGCGCGACGGCATTGTCATCCGCACGTACGATCTGTGGAAGACGTACATCATGGGCGACCAGGAGATCCACGCGGTCTCGGGCGTGGACATCACCATCAAACGCGGCGAGTACGTGGCCATCATGGGGCCGTCCGGGTCCGGCAAATCCACGCTGATGAATCTGATCGGCTGCCTGGACACGCCCACCAGGGGCCAGTATTACATCAATGGCCGGCTGGTCAGCGAGATGACCGACGACGAGCTGGCGCGCATCCGCAACAAAGAGATCGGCTTCGTCTTCCAGACGTTCAACCTGCTGCCGCGCGCCACCGCGCTGCACAACGTGGAGCTGCCGCTGATTTATAGCGGCACCCCCTCGGACCAGCGCGCCGAGCGCGCCAGGGCCGCCTTGCGCAACGTCGACTTGGAATCCCGCATGATGCACAAGCCCAACGAGCTATCTGGCGGCCAGCGCCAGCGCGTGGCGGTCGCCCGCGCGTTGGTGAACAACCCCTCCATTCTGCTGGCCGACGAGCCTACCGGGAATCTGGACAGCGTCACCGGCAACGATATCATGGCGCTGTTCGAGCGTCTCCACGAGCAGGGCAACACCATCGTGCTGGTCACCCACGAGCACGACATCGCCGTGCACGCCCATCGCGTGATCCACATCCGCGACGGCAAGGTGGAGAAGGACGAGCAGGTTCGGTAGTTAGATGTGGGGCAGGCCCTCGGGGGTGCCCGCTCGGCCCGGCGGCCTCTCAGGCCGTGTTGAGAATATTCGGCCAGCGGCCCCGCTATACCGAAGCCCATGAGCGCGGCCGGAGCCGGGCACCGATCAAGGTGGTCATGGGCGACGGCGCCGACTGGATCTGGAACATCTGTCAGGAGCAGTCCCCCGGTGCCATTCAGATCGTGGATCTCTATCATGCCCGGCAGCATCTCTGAGTTCTCGGGGGGCCAGTTCTATCCCAATCACGAGACCACCAGGCGGCGCTGGGTGACGACCCAACAGCATCTTCTGGACGAAGGCAAGATTGAGAAACTCGTGGCCAAACCGCGGAAGCTCTCGCCAGACACTCCAGAGTTGGAGGCGACCATTCGTAAGGAGGCGAACCACTTTGAACGAAATGCAGAACGCATGCGCTATCCAAAATTCCGGGCCCAAAATCTGTTCGTGGGTTCCGGAGTGATTGCAGCCGGTTGCAAGACTGTAATCGGTTCCCGCCTCAAACGCTCAGGCATGCTCTGGACCGTACGCGGCGCCAATGCCGTCATCGCCCTGCGGTGCTGCCGCCACGCCGCCAATTCGACGATTACTGGCCTTTTGCCGCCGGGGCTGATTGCCCATCCTCGGTCGCACACCCCAGCCGCGGCTCTCAGGTAAATTTGCGCATGGAAGGGTGCGCGGAGCGGGCGGGCGGCGATCCTGGGCGCGCAAAGCGCGGCAGGGTGCCGTAAACTTAGAAAGAGAATCGGATCTCCGGATAATCAGCCATGAAGATTTGTATTTACCCACTCACCTTGGTGGCGATCGCCGTCATCGCCGCCTTGCCCGCGCCCGCGCAACAGCCCGCCGCTCCTGCCAACGCCTCGCAAACGCCCGTGGTCAAGACGACCGTCGATGAAGTCGTGCTGGACTTCATTGTGCGCGACAAGAAAGGCAAGCCTGTCACGGACCTCACGCCGGGAGATCTGGCTGTCAGCGATAACGGCGTCAAGCAGCAACCGACCAGCTTCCGCCTGGTGCAGGGCGCAGACGCCATCAGTCAAGGCGGCACCACCACCAAGCTGGACCCGCTGCGGCAACTGCGCCTCGTGACGATGTGCTTCGATGCGCTGGGCGACCCCACCCAGCGAAAGACCGCCCGCACGGCCGCGATCGACTTGGTTAAGGGCGAGCAGGGATCCAACGTCTTTTATTCGGTAGTCGTCATCGATACCCGCCTGCTGGTACTGCAGCAGTTTACCAGCGATAAAGACGCGCTCACCAAAGCCATCAACGACGCCACCAGTGGGTACTCGGCCGCGCGGCTGCTTCCCGAATCGAACAGGATCAAGAGCGATCTGAGCAGATACCTGAACGGCCAGACCGTCAATGGGGCCTATCAGCCCGGCACAACCGTCACTGCAGCCACGCTGACTGCGGCGGGTGGCGCTGGAGGCGCCGGAGCAGTGCAGGCCAAGCTCGTTTCGGTGATGCTGGACATGCTGCGCATGGACGCGGCCATTGCCAGCCAAGACGCGCGGCTGGACCTGAACGCGCTGGAGTCCCTGGTGCATGGGCTGCAAGCCATGCCCGGGCGCAAGTCCGTGCTCTACTTCACTGCGGGAATGAACTTGACTCCTGAGTTGGATACCATGTTCCACAATCTGACGAGTATGGCAAACCGCGCCAACGTCACTTTTTATTCAGTGGATACCCGCGGCGTGATGGCCGGTTATGGTGCGGCTTCGCAGGACCTCTCCACTGGCGCGCAGAACTCCGGAGCCACCGACCAGTTGAATGGCGCCGCTTCGGCCTCGGGCACCACCAGCGGCACGCAGTCTGGACTCGGCGGGTCGACCTCCCAGCAGCACGCCGTCACCAAGGACGAGGCCCTGTCGTCGGATAATGCCGAGACCTCCTCGCGCGCCAATGTCCAACTTCCGATCCGCAATCTGGCGGAAGCCACCGGTGGCTTTCTGGTCGGCGAGAGCAACGACTTGCGCACGCCGCTGCGCCACGTAAACGAAGAGATCGCCAGCTACTACGAGCTGACCTACAACCCGCACATCGACAACTACGACGGCAGCTTTCACAAGCTGAAACTGGAAACCGGCCGCAAGAATCTGGTTCTGCAAGCCCGTAACGGCTACTTCGCCCTGCCGCCGGAAGCGCGCGCCGCGGGCCTCGAAACTTTTGAAGTGCCGCTGCTGAAAGCCATCTCCGACGCCCAGGTATCGCACGATGTCGAGTTCCGCGCGGGCGCATTCCTCGGGCAGCCGCGGAGCGACGGCACGGACCTCTCGGTTCTGGTGGAGGTGCCGCTGCACGCCTTGGAGGCCAAGCCGGATGCGGCCCAGAAAGGCTTCAACGTGCATTTCTCGTTGGCCGCGCTGGTGAAGGATGCCCAGGGCGAGGTGGCCGGGCCCAAGCTGACCCGCGACCGCGCTTTACAACACGTCACCGCCGATCAGTTGAAGATGGGCAATTTCGTGGAGAAGATGCCGCTCAATCTTCCGCCCGGAAAATATAGCCTGGAGACCGCGGTGATGGACCGCGAGAGCGGCAAGATGGGAATCGAGCGCAGTGCATTCACGGTCGGACCCACAGGCAAGGGCGTGCGCATCTCCTCGCTCACCTCAGTGCGCTCTTACACACCCGATGTGAAGGGCCTCGATCCCAACGAACCATTCCAGTTTCAAGGGGGCACCATCACGCCGACATTGAATAACAGCGTGCCCCGTGCGGAGAATTCGAATCTGCGGCTGTTCTTCGTGGTCTATCAAGACCGCTCTATTTCGGCCAAGCCGACAGTGGAGATCGAGTTCCTGCAAAACGGCAAGAGCCTGACCAAGGTGCCGATGCAGTTGCCCGACGCCGATGCGCAGGGCAGGATCCCGTACGTCATGACCATTCCGGCGGCCGCCATTCCGCCAGGCGTGTACCAGGTGCGCGCCGCGGCCAAGCAAGGCGACACCGAATCGGTCGCTCAAACCGACGTCAAGATCGAAGCGCAGTGAGGCGCCCGATCAGCCTTTCAAATCCTGGAAGGCTTCTTCGATTTCCCGCTTGGCTTCCGGCGTGGAGACCGATAAAGGCAACCGCGGAGGACCGCCGTAGTAGCCGTTGAGATCCATGGCGTGCTTCAGTCCGGGGATGCCGTACTTGGTGGTGACCAGCGCGGCGGCGCGTGCGATACGATTCTGCCAGTCGCGGCCGGCCTCCTCTTCGCGCATGCGGTAAGCTTCCCAGATGGCGATGGCGGCGTAGGGCGCGGCGTTGGCAAATGCCAGGATGGCGCCAGTAGCGCCCATCAGCAGCGACGGCCACAATGTGGGCGCCGATCCCACGGCCACCTGGAAACCGGGCCGCGATTCCCGCATCATCTGCATCACCTTCTCCATGTTCCCGGAGCTTTCCTTGATGCCGATGATATTCGGATGATGCGAAAGCTCCACCACGGCGGAGGCTGGAATATCGAGCGCGGTCGCCTGCGGGAAATTATAGATAATCACCGGAATGCGCGCCTGGTCCGCCACCGCGCGATAGTAAAGAGTCTGCGCATCGGCGCGGTTGAGCAGATTCTTGTAATAGTGCGGCGTCTTCACCAGGGCGGCCTTGTAGCCCAGCTCCGCCGCGCGGTTGGTGAGACACACGGTCTCGCGCACGCTTTCGACGCCGGTGCCCGCGATCAACAGCTTTTCCGGCGCCGCGTGACGCGCCACCATTTCCCACAATTCGACCTTCTCTTCAGCGGTGAGCATAACGCTCTCACCGGTCGAGCCGGTGACTACGTATCCGGCGAGCGTGGTGCGGTTCCACTTTTCGATGTTGTGCTGGAGCTTCGCGGCGTAAATGTCGCCGGCGTGATCGAAGGGGGTGGTGATGGGGGGGAAGATGCCTTGTAGTTTCATAAGTTGATTCGGATTTGGTTAGGACACTCGATAGACGTAGCCGTCTTCGACCCAGCGATTGCCAAATTGTTGTCCGCCGATGCGCATGCCTGCCACGGTCTTGGTTTTTCCAAAGATGCGGCGTAGCGAGCGAATGGTAGGATCCGTCATGGGCAGAATCAAGATGGAGGGTTTGTTTTCGATTGGAAACCCCGTAGCTCGCAGCGCGTCATTGACTATCCCGTGTGCTTCCAGCGTGCCGACCGCGTCAAATCGGCGCGAGGCGAACACTAGGCGCCAATCGGTGTACTCCTCCAGTAGCGCCCATAAGGCGACATTGACTTTGAGGCTTGCCTCATCGAGAATTCGAAGGATTTCAGTCCCTGTATCAAGATCGATGCTCACCAATAATGCTTGACCCATTTGATGACTCCATGATTTCTATTGCCGACAGCTTCAATCAACTCCTGTGCGCTCGCCGAAGAGTGCTGTGCATAACGGCTCTGCTCCGACCATGATTGCACGACATCCCAGTATTTTAGAAGTAGCGGATCGTTATGGACCGCCCCTCGAAGTTCGCTTTGCAGATCCGCGATCCTGACCAGCTCTTTGAGGTCGTGCGTATGGCTGGCGTTGACTCTCTTCTTTTCCGGAAACTCATAGCGCTGCGTCTCCCTGGCAATGCACGCCTTAAGAGCGCATTCGACCGCGTAGCCAGCCAAATAATAAGCGCCATCCGGCAGTCCCGCGCCCAGCAAAGCTCTGGCTTCCGACAGCCGCACGCGGGACAGCGCCCGCAGATCCTTCCGGTCCATCTGAAGATATGGTAGCGAACATCGCGCCACCCCGTGCGAGAATGCCATTGAGCGCCGATGTTTTCCATTGAGATTAGATGCCTGCCGGAACAGAACGACATGCTGATCGCCGAGCTCTGGGCGGAAGGCTCGGCCGGCATCGTGGAACTGGAGGGCGGGTTGCGCGCCTTCTTTGAAGACGACGCCGACCGCAGCGCGATTGCCGGGCGGTTTCATGCGGTGAGTTGGAGGTGTGAAGAACAGCGCGACTGGGTGGCGATGTCACGCGCGAACTGGGAGCCGCTCCTGGTGGGGGAGCGATTTTTCCTGGTCCCGCAATGGCGGAGCGACCGGGCGCCGGAGGGGCGCTTCCGCATCGTCGTAAACCCCGGAATGGCGTTCGGCACGGGCATGCACGAAACCACGCAGTTGTGCCTGGAGGCGCTCGAAACGTACGTGCGTCCGGGCGTGCGCCTGTTGGATGTGGGCACGGGCGCAGGCATCCTGGCGCAGGCGGCGGCGCTGTTGGGCGCGGCGCCCGTGTGGGCATGCGACATCGACCCGGAGGCGGTGCAGATCGCGCGCGGTGCAGCCGGGCCGAACCTGTTTATCGGATCGGTGGACGCGGTGCGCTCGGGGGCGGCCGATTTGATCGCCGCCAACATCAGTCCCGAGGCGATTGCACGGCTTGCGCCGGAGTTGCTGCGCTGCCTTCGTCCGGGCGGCGTGGCCTTGGTGAGCGGGTTCGAGCGGCACGAGGCGACGGCGGTCGGAGCCGAACTGGAGCGGCTGGGCGGCGCGCTCTGCGAGGTTCGCTCGAAGGGGAACTGGGCGCTACTGGTGGTTAGAGGTAAACTCGGGGAGGGAGTTTAGGATGTCCACTACCAGACGCCAGTTTCTCAGCGCGGCCGCACTCTTGGACAGCGCTGCGCCTTTGGCCGGCGCGGCGGCCCAAAGCGCGGTTTCCGCCAACGACCGCATTCAGCTCGGCGCGATCGGCTTGGGCGGGCGCGGCACGGCGGATGTGCACGTGGCGCTCGACGAGGTGGGAGGAGCCACGCTGGTGGCGGTTTCCGATCTTTATGCGGGCCGGCGTACGCGCGCGCGGGAGGTGTTTGGAAAGGATCTCTTCGTGACGCCGGATTATCGCGAACTGCTGGCGCGGAAAGACATCGACGCCGTGATTGTGGCTACGCCGGACCATTGGCACGCGCAGGCCTCCATCGACGCCATGAACGCCGGGAAGGATGTGTATTGCGAGAAACCCATGGTGCATTCCATCGAGGAGGGCCACGCGGTAATCGCGGCCCAACGCAGCACCGGTCGGATTATCCAGGTGGGCAGCCAGCGCGTGAGCTCCATCATTTATCGGAAGGCCAAAGAACTCATCCGGGATGGCGCCATCGGCAAGTTGAACCTGATTGAAGCCTGGTGGGAGCGGCCCGTGGACAGCGATGAAATGGTGTTCCGCAATTCGATTCCTCCGGATGCTTCCGCCGCGACCATCGACTGGGACCGCTTCGTGGCCAACACCACGCGGCGGCCCTTCGACGCGCAGCGGTTTTTCTGGTGGCACAACTATCGCGACTATGGCACGGGCATACCGGGCGATCTGTTCGTGCACTTGTTTTCGGGAGTGCACTTCGTGCTCGACGCGGCAGGACCGGCGCGCATGATGGCTACCGGCGGCACGCGTTATTGGAACGACGGGAGGGAGATCCCGGACCTGATGCTGGGGCTGGCCGATTATGCCGAAGGGGCGCGCCATCCGGCTTTCAACCTGGGTTTGCGCGTGAATTTCGAGCAGGGGTCCGAGGAGACCTCGGGATTCCGGTTCGTGGGCGAGAAAGGCATCCTGCATATTCACGGCGATGGCGTGCGGCTGGCCCGGCACAACCGACCTCCGGAGCCGGGATACAATATCGAAACATTTGCGGAGGCGGCGCAGCGGGAATTCCTGCGGGAATACCGCGGTAAATACCCGGCGCGGCCGGCCACGCCGGACAGCATGCGGCGGACGCCGGTGGAGGAATTCCTGGCGCCGGACGACTATAGCGATCATGCGGCGCACATGGCCAATTTCTTTGCGGCCGTGCGTAGCCGCAAACCGGTGGTGGAGGACGCGGTGTTCGGTTTGCGGGCGGCCGGTCCGGCGCTGTTGGCCAACGCCAGCCACTACGAGCGGAAGATTTGTGGGTGGGATCCGCAGGCGATGGAGCGCATATGAAGACGGAACAGATTACCCGGCGCGGGCTGCTGATGGCGGGAAGCGCCGCGCTGGCTGCGCGGGGCGGCGCGGCGGCAGAGCAAGCCGTGCGGGGAGCCGCTGCCGAGCGCAAGGCGCGCGCGGTGCGCTTCGGAGTGCGTAGTCCGCTGCCCAAGGCGAGCCTGCGCGAGAGGGCCATGCTGGTCGGCCGCCTGGGTTACGACGGCATCGAGCTGGGTCAGGAGTGGCTGAACCAGCCGGTGGAGGCGATCCAGGAGCAGCTTGCGGGCACCGGCGTGGTGGTCAGCGCGATTGTGGGATCGATTCAGCTATTGGATACGGATCCGCAGAAGCGCGCCGAGGGTGTGGAGTTGGACCGGCGCCGCCTGCGGATGGCGAAAGACCTGGGCGCCGATTGCGTGATCGAGGTGCCGGTCTTCGGGGCCAACAAGTTTCAGGACATTTCCCCGCTGATGACTGCGCGGGAAGTTGAGGAGAAGCTGCTGATCGCCGGATTGAAGCAGCTTACAGGGGACGTGGAGCGCACCGGGATCATCCTTTTGCTGGAGCCGTGCAACCACAAGGAGACGCACTTCATGAACCGGCAGAGCCAGGCGGCGGAGATTATCGAGGCGGTGGGTGCGCCAGGTTTCCGGACACTCAGCGATTTTTATCACATGCAATTGGAGGAGAAGGATATCGGCGAGACGCTTGGCCGCTACGGCAAGTACACGGCGTACGTGCATCTGGCCGATGGCGCGCAGCGCACCGAGCCAGGATCGCTGCCCTTCGACTATCGCCCGGGTTTCCGGGCGCTGAAGAAGTGGGGCTACGCGGGATGGCTGACGATGGAATCCGGCGCCACCGATAATCCGGAAAACGCACTGAGCCGGGCGCTGACGTACCTCAAGCGCCAGTGGGGCGAGGCGTAGCGGCCAGGCGCAACGACCCGCGCCAGAAGTCGCCGAGAGCCAAGGAAGGCAGGCGAAACCGCCTGCCCCCGGGCGAACTGAAGTTCGCCGGGCCCAGAGGGCACCCCCGCTAAAGCGTGCGCCACGTGGCGGCCAAATACGCCATCCTGAAATGGAGAAACTCAAGAGGCAGGCGAAACCGCCTGCCCCCGGGCGGATCGATTTACATGCTTTTACGCTTGCGGCGGCGGACCACCAGCAGCACCAGCACCACTCCGGCGGCAAGCCATAGAGCAGCCTGAAATATCGTATTACTCATTGTGCGGTTCCTCCTTTCTCATTGAATCCCCTTCATCATGGGGAACAAGTATTTGAAAACCTGTAAAATGCCCGGCCCGGCCGCCACCACCATGATGGAAGGCAGGATGAAGAAGAAAATGGGGAATACCAGCTTCACCCCCACTTTGGCGGCTCTTTCTTCCGCCTCCTGGCGGCGGCGCACGCGCATGAACTCGGAATGCGTCCGCAACGCTTCGGCCATGCTCGTGCCGAAACGGTCCGACTGGATCAGAATGGCGGTCAGCTTCCGCAGCTCGGGCTCGCCTGTGCGCTGCGCCAGATTGCGCAATGCCTCGGCCCGGCGCTTCCCGGCGCGCATCTCGAGCGTAACCAGACCCAGCTCGTCGCTGAGATCCGGATGCGCGAGCACCAACTCGCGGCCGACGTTTTGCAGGGCCTGATCCAGCCCCAAGCCCGCCTCCACGGAGACCACCATCAAATCCAGTCCGTCGGGCAGCGAGAGACGCAGCCTCTCCTGGCGCTTGGAAACCTTGCGCTCTAAAAGAAAACCCGGAATCCAGTATCCGGCCCCGGTGGCCGCCAGCGGCACCACGATACGCAGCACCGGGTTGGTCGTAATGCTATCCCGGAATACGATCGACAGGATGGCCAGCGTCACCGCCAGGATCAGCTTGATGCCATAGAACAGAGCCACGGCGCTTTCCGCCCGGTACCCAGCCATCATCAGCGTGCGCCGGGTGGCCTGCGCATCTGCGGGCGAGATGGGCGCATGCCGGCCGACCGCTTGCAGGCGGCGCGCCAGCGGCGACGGCTTCGGCTGGCCGATGCGGTCAAGCGTCACCGGGGCCACCGGTTCGGGGTCCAGTTGTCGCAGAAGCCCGGCCGGCTTGGCGTAGCGTCCGTAGCCATAGGCGACGATGGCCGTCGCCAGCAATCCAAACAATGCCACGGAAACCAATAAAGGCATAATCCAACCTTTGCTCTAGAACTTGACTCTGATGATCCTGCGAATCACCAACTGGCCCACGATCTGACCCACAATGGCGCCCGCAATGAGCTTCCGGCCGTCGGGGTCGTCAATCATCGACTGCAGATAGGTGGGCGCCGCCATCATCATGAGAACGGCGGTGGCCGCCGGCAGGATCGTCAGCACCAGCGCAGTGATCCTGGCATGCGCGCTGGCCGCCTTGACCTGGCCCTTCAACTGGAACCGTCCGCGGATGATTTGCGCCAAACGGGTGAGGATCTCGCCCAGGTTGCCGCCGGTTTGTTTCTGCAGGATGACCGCCGAGACGAAGAAACGCACATCCAGCAGGGGGACCCGGTCCGCCAGGTTATAGAGCGCCGTATCGAGCGGCGCGCCCAGATTCTGCTCATTGAACAGCGTGCGGAACTCCAGCCCCAGCGGGTCGGGCAAATCCTCGCTCGCCATGTGGAGGCTGATGGTGAAAGCGTGGCCGGCGCGCATGGAGCGCGCCAGAAAGTCGAGGGCCTCGGGAAACTGCTCCTCGAAGGCCGCCAACCGGCGCCGGCTCTTGCGGCGGAGGTAGAGGAAGGGCAGCGCGGCCAGAAACGCGGCCAGCACGGCGGACGTTCCCGGCCAGACGAAAAGGGCCGGCAGCAGCAGGGACAAGACCACCGCTCCCACGGCCCCGCCCGCCATCGTCAGGAGCAATCCGCCGGGCGTCCAGTTGACTCCGGCTTGCTGGATCAGCTTCTTGGTTTTCACCAGCAGGGCCAGGTGCTCCAACCACACTTCCAGTTGCGGCGGTTTGGCGGCTACCCTCCGCAGCAACTGGGAACCTCCGGGGATGGGATCCTCCGCGGCGGTGCGCAGCATGGCTGACATCTCGCGCTTGCGCAACCATTCATAGAACTTCAGCCCGAGAGCGATAGAGAGCAGTACCCACGTGAACAGGACCAGAAACAGGGGCAGGGAGACGGGCATGGCTAACCCACCTCCTGGTAGCTCTCGAATACGCTGTTGGGCAGCGCCAAACCGCAGGCGGCCAGCCGTTCGTAGAAGTGGGGCCGGATGCCAGTGGCCCGGAAGCAGCCGCGCACCTGCCCCTTTTCCGTGATGCCCTTCTTATCGAACACAAACAGGTCTTGCAGCGTCACCAACTCGCCTTCCATGCCGGTGACCTCGGTCACGTGGGTGACCTTCCGGGACCCGTCGCTGAAGCGCGACACCTGTACGAACAGATCCACCGCCGAGGCGACCTGTTGGCGGATGGAGCGCACGCCCATATTGGCGTTGGACATCCCCACCATCACCTCCAGCCGTCCCACCGCATCGCGCGGGCTGTTGGCGTGGACGGTAGTGAGCGAGCCGTCGTGGCCGGTATTCATGGCCTGCAGCATGTCCAGCGCTTCCTCGCCGCGCACCTCGCCCACGATGATGCGGTCCGGCCGCATGCGGAGCGCGTTGATGACCAGCTCCCGGATGCGGATGGCGCCCGTTCCTTCGATGTTGGGCGGACGCGTTTCCATGCGCGCCACGTGGGTTTGCTGCAAACGCAGCTCGGCCGCGTCCTCGATGGTCACGATGCGTTCGTCCTCCGAGATGTAGCTGGAGAGCACATTCAGCAGCGTGGTTTTGCCCGAGCCGGTGCCGCCGCTGATCAGAATATTCAAGCGGGCCTTCACGCAGTATTCCAGCGTCTGGCGCATGCTCTCGGTCATCGTCAGGCTGCGCACCAGATCCTCTGGGCGCAGCGCGTGCCGCCCGAAACGGCGGATCGACAGCAGCGGGCCATCCACCGCCACCGGCGGAATGGCGGCATTGACGCGCGATCCATCTGGCAGCCGCGCGTCCACCAGGGGCGTGGATTCGTCCACGCGCCGGCCGACTTGCGCCACTATTTTTTCGATAATGCGAAGCAGGTGGGCGTTGTCCTTGAACTGCACGGGCGTGCGCTGCAGTTTGCCGGCCCGCTCCACGTACACCAGGTAGGGCGTGGTCACCAGGATGTCGGAGATGGTGGAATCCTGCAGCAGTGGCTCCAGCGGTCCCAGCCCGAAAACTTCGTCGAGCACTTCCTCGATGACGCGGTCCTTCTCCGTCCGGCTGAGCGGAGTCTTCTCCTGATCCACCAGCCGGACCAGCGCCGTGCGGATCTCCAGACGCGCGCGCTCGCCCGGTATGGAGGACAGCGCTTCCAGGTTGAGGCGGTCCAGCAACTGGCGATGCAGCGCGAATTTCAGTTGCTGGTATTCCGGCGTGGAAGATTCGCTTTGGAAAAGCCGCGCCACCCATCCCGATTCCACCGTTGCCTGCGGCGAGACATGCCATCCGTTGCCCATCCCGTTGCTCCTTTATCCGAACAGGCCGAACCGGCGCTTGCCCTTCTCTACGGGCGCGCCCGCCAGACGCATGGCAAGGCTCGACAGTTGGCGGCTCAGATGATTGGTGGGCGCGAGGAGTTTGCCCTTGCAAAACGCGTCGTAGAGTGCGAAGTAGTCGTTGGGCAGCATGGTGTCGATCGGCATGCCCAGAATGCGCTCCAGTTCCTCGGCGGTGACGTCCGGCCGCTGGGGCGTGCGGTTCAGGATGACCCGCAGCCGGTTTCCAAAACCGGCGTTAATCAGCGTCTGGACCGCCTGCTTGGCCTGATGCAGCGATGGCACTTCCAAGGTGGTGACCAGGAATATCTCGTCGATTTCATCGAGCACCGTGATGGTAGCCAGATTCAGCGTGCAGCCCAGATCGACCACGGTCCAAGCGTAGTGCGCACGCGAAAACGTGACGACTTTACCCAGAGATTCTCCGGGAACGGGATCCTTCGGAAGATAGCCGGAGGGCGCCGCGATGATCTCCAACCCAGGCCACTCGGCCGATATCAGGGCATTCCAGTAACTCATATCCAGCCGATGCAGATTCTGCAGCGCATCCAGAATCGAGTAGGGCGATTTGACCTTCATCAGGAAGCCTACAATTCCCGATTGCAAGTCCAGATCGGCCAGCAAGGTATGCTCGGCCCGCAGCGCGCTGACGCGCCCCAGTTCGGCCGCCAGGTGGCAGGCAATGGTCGTGGCGCCGCAGCCGCCTTTGGCCGAGAGGAATCCGAAGACCTTGCCCGGCGGGCGGCTATTCTCTCGCGGCGCGGGACGGATTTCGGCGCGGCGCTCCACCGCCTTCCGGAGATTGTTGCCCAGCGGCGGGTACAGAAACTCGTTCGCGCCGACGCGCATGGCGGCCAGAATCGTTTCCGGTTGCGCCGTGGTGTCGAGCGCCACCAGCATGCAATCGGGCAGGGCGGCGCGCACTCCACGCACGGCTTCTTCGAGCGGAAGGGGCAACCCGGTGATGTCTAGCAGCACGACCTCCGGCCGCAGAAACTCCAATCGTTCGATCAGAGAAGGCCAGTTCCGGAGGTCGCGCTGTTCCATGACCACGCGCACCGCCAGACCGCGCAGCGCTTCCTGCAAGGGTTCCCACAATTCGGGCGCCCTGATCGCCACCCCCACGGTGGTCGGCGGCGCAGGAGCATTGGACGCATCCTGCTCGAAAACCAGAGAGGCCATTACCGTATTCCTCCGGGTGCGGCCCCCGCCGCCGGACTGGCCTGCGGCGACCCCGGGGCGGCCGTCTTCTGTTTCTCGATCTCCAGCATCTCTTCGAGCGGGATGTCTTTCTTCACCGGCGGCAACGGAATCGCTCCGGTGACCTGGGAGTCGGGCGTCCGCGGGGCGGTGGCGGCGCCCGGAAGAAATACTTCGGGCATGCCGATGGCGGGAAGCGCCGCTCCGCCCGGAATCGGCCGCACCAACTCCGGCGTGATGAGGACCATCAATTCCGAGTTGCTCCGCGTGCGCGTACGGCTTTGGAAGAGCTTGCCCAGCAAGGGAATGTCGCCGATCCCGGGAATCTTGTTGAGGCTCTGGGTAATGGTGTTGTCCAGCAGCCCCGCGATCACGAAGCTCTGACCGCTCTCCAGCTCGACTTGCGTCTGCACTTTTCTGGTGGCCAGCGCCGGGATGGTGAAGCCCTCGAAACTCAGCGCGTTGGAGTAATCGAGCGAGCTGACCTCGGGGGCCACTTGCAGGCGGATCGTTCCGCGCGGCGTCACGATCGGCAGAAAGTTGATGCGCACGCCGTATTCCCGGAACTGAATGGTGACCGCGCCCGACGTGGCGCCGCCTTGCACCACGGGGAACGGAAACTCCCCGCCGGCCACGAAGCTGGCGGGCTTGCCATTGGTGGCCAGCACATTCGGCTCGGCCAACATCTGCAGCAGGTTTTTGGCCTCCAACGCCTGGACGAGGGCGCCCAGATTCAGATCGCTCCGGAACAGGAATATGTTGAGCGCATCGGAGAGCGTGAATTGCACCGCATTGCCCTGGACACTGGGGGTGGCCGGTCCGAACTGACCGGTGGTGATTTGCCCCACCGTGTTGGTCGCGCCAGTGCTCAACAGGTTGAAGCCGAACGAGGTAGCCACGGATCGATCCACATCGGCGAAGCGCACGCGGAGCAGGATCTGGGGTTCCGCCGCGGGCACCTCGACGCGCAACAGGTTTACTACTTTGCCCAGCGTGGCCGCCATGCTGGTGGCGCGCTCGGCGCTGGAAAGATCTTTCACGGTGCCCCGCAGAAAAACCGTATCGTTCTCGAAATCGAGGCTGACATCCTGGCCTTCCAGTCCCCGCTTGAGCTGCCCCTGGACGGCTTCGATGCGGGCCATGTTCTGGCGCACGGTCAGGTTGTACATGGCGCGGGCGCCATCCTGCTGCCACAGAATCACGGAGGTCTCTCCCGGCGCCTTGCCGTTGATCAAAACCTCGCGCGGATTTACCGCCAGGGCCTCAGCGAGGTCGCCGTTGGCCACCGCGACGCGCCGTAGATCGGCCGGAGTATCCAAGACGATCGACTTGCCGACGGTGACGACCAGGTCCACCGGTGTTCCAGCGCCGGCGCATACCGCGGGCAGCGCCACCGCCAGCAGGGACGCTACTAACCAACAGCCGTGCCGGGTCATGGCCTGACCTCCCCACGCACTTCGAACTGCGTTTCCGTCCGTTTGATGCCATGGATCACCTCGACCACGCGCGGCTGGGGAGGCGGAGGTAATGCCGCGGGTGGAGGCGTAGGGCGGATCTTGGCAGGCTGTGCCTGCCCGAGGGGGCCCGGTTTGGCTGCCGGCGCGAGCGTAGCGCCCGCATTGAACAATTGCGCCATCGCGCTGCCGTTGGTTTTGGCGATATCGGTGTCCAACGGATTGCGCAGCACCAGTTGAATGCTGGTCTGGGTGCTGGCCAAACTCAACATTTCCGCCTGCACCGGCGTGACCAACAGGTTTACCACCGCCACGGAGACGGGTTTACCTTCGGCATCTTTCTGGAAGTTCTGGCCGGCCGAGAGCACTTGCACATTTTGCAGCAGGGTCTTGGTGACGCCGCCCTGTGCGGCCGCGCCCGGCGGACTGCCGGATACCAGCACATCTACCCGCATGCCGGGCACCGCAAAGCCCGCGACCCCTACAATTTCATTCACCCGTATGGCCACCGCGCGCATGCCTCTGGGGATCAGGGCCGCCAGGCCGGCGCCGCCACCCTTGGGGGCCAACCGGCTCTCCACCATGGGCTCGCCGCCGAGGATAGGGGAAATCACGCCGCGCCCGACGATATCCTCTTTCTTTTGGATGACACCTTCGGGCATGCTGCCGGTCCAATCTCCCAGGCGGAGATCCGCGTCCCGGATGAGGGTGCCCGGGGCCAACTCCCTCGCCGCCACAATCAGTTTGCTGGACTTGGGCCCCGCCTGCGTCGTCACGCGGCTGGACAAGAGCCGGTACAGCAACAGGCTCGCGCCGGCGGAAACAATAAAAGCAAAAGCCAGAACGGAAATTAGTCGTTGATTCATGCTTCGCTCACGGGCCGTATCCTCTCGCGGGATCCCCGGCCTCGATCCTCTTTTCCGGGCCGCTCAAACCTGCCCCGGTGCAGTTCACCTTCTATATCGGCCGGGGGGTGGCGAAGCTATAGGGGCTGCCGCTAGGATCCCGCGGCGCCGCTCAATTGCGAGTTGGCGTGCGACCAGATGGTATGGATGCTGCCGCCGGCGCTCGAAAACAGAGCCGCCGAAGCCAGCGCCACGAAAGCCAGCATAAGGGTGTATTCGATCAGGTCCTGGCCCCGATCGTCGGTCCAGAATTGTGTCCAAAACGTGGTCAAAGCTGTTTGTCCTCTCGATAAGCAGTTACGCATGGAATTCCGCCGCCAGAGGAAGCGGCGGAAGCCTGCTTCAGGGGCAAGGGTGCGGCCCGCGCTGAGCGGAAGATCAGCGCTACGCCATCGTCATAGATCAGATGCCAGGCGCCGGATTGGTGCAGCGCGCCGGCCAACGGCGCATCCGGCGGCAACAGCACGGTCTCGGCGCCGTAGCGGCTCAGATACCGCTCCCAGCCGGCCTGCGCGCCGATGGCCTTGATGTATTCGCCGGCGAACTCGGGGCCGTAAAAATCGCTGCGGCCGTCGATGAAAACGCGGCCGCGGGGATACTCGCGGTAGATCAGGTACCCGCCCCAGAGATCTTCCGTGAAGACGCCACCGAACAGCCCGGCCTTCTCCAGTTGGCCCGCAGCGGCGACCGGAAAGGATTTGGGATCGTAAGCGGCGCGGCAGGCGGAGGGCGGGTGCGGAGCATAAAGCAGCGCCGCCAGCACCAGCATCGCGGCGGCGCTGGCGGCATGCCAGCGCGGCCCGCCGTCGCAGGCGTTCCACTCCCGCGTGAATAACGCCAGACTCTCCAGCCCGTGCCGCAGCCATCCGGCCAGACGCATGGCCGGCAATCTCCGCAACCCTACCGACACCATTTCAGCCGCGGGAGCGGCCGCCAGCAGGACGAAGATCTCCACGTTGCGGGCCGAGTAGAGCGCCAAATGCGCCCATACGGCAAACAGCAGCGGCCAGACCAGCCGCCCCTGGCGCAGCCGCCCCAAGGCGGCGGCCGCGCCCGCCGCCAGCAGGATCTCGAAATAGCGCGCTTGCCCGCTCTGAAAGTTCAGGGACTGGAATTCCATGATGTTGCCGCGATAGAACCCGTCGGCCAGGTAGGCGAAGATGTGCGCGTGCAACCGGTAGCCGTATGGATTGACGAATGTCGCCGCGCCGCAACCGGCGGCCACCAGCAGATAGCCGCGCCCGCGCCGCAGCGCCTGGCGGCGGCCGTCAACGCCGGTTTCGCGCAGCAACCCGCCGAACTGCCCAGCCGCGTAGGCCGCAATCAATAGGATGCCGACAAAGAAACCGCCATGCAGATTGGTCCACAACACCATCAGCGGCGGCAGCAGCCACAACCGCCGCGGGATACCGGACTCGCCCCCGGTACGCTCGCCGCTACGATCGAGGAGGGAATAGAAGATCACCGTGAACAGCATGGTGAACAGGTGCGGACGCGCCAGCCAGTGTCCGGCCGAGCCGGCCGCGGCTACCAGCGTCAGGGCCAAGGCCACCAGCGCGTCGCTCGACCGGCGCGCCATGCGGAACAGCAAGGCGAAGGTCAACCCCAGGACCAGGCTGCTGGCCAACACCACGGCAGCCATGCCGGCATGCAGATGCAGCCAGCCGAACAGCACATCCCACAGCCACTCCCAGGCAAACCACGGCTGGCCGGAGCGGGTAAAAGAAAAGAGATCGCGGTCCGGCACGCGCCCATGCGCCAGGATCCATTCTCCGGTGCGCAAATGCCAGCCGGTGTCGCCATCTCCCAAGAGCGTGTGCGCGCCCTTCATCCCGCAGAACAGGAAAACCAGCGGCATCGCGAAGGCGGCGTCCGTCATGGAGGGGAGCCACCGGAGAGGGCGAGAGGGCTTGGACGGCCGCATGCGTGCCAGACGGGCAAGTGCACGGCTGGGGCCAAAGAAAGCGGGTGACCAGCCCGTTATCTCCCCTATTTACAATGCGCCTTCGGAAGCTCACGGGCCCGGCGCTGGGTCGTGTGTACTAAATGTGGAAGACTGTCTGGAATTGAGAATTCCTCGGGCCGAAAGCTCTAGGATCTGCCTATCGCCATTATTGACCGTAAGGGGCATAATGGCTATCGCCGCGCCGCCCAGGAGGGCCTGTAATCGGAAGGCAATCATTATGGGACCAGACAAGGACCTCCAAACATCCTGTCCAGCGATGACCACCGTCGGAAAAGAAAGCGCTTATTAGTAACCTGGCAGGTCACATGAAGGGCATCCCGGAGCGCATCGCCAGGCTGCAGATTGAACACTTCAGCAAGGCCGATCCGGCTTACGGCCGCGGCGTTGCGGAAGCGCTCGGGCTCGCGGTTGCCGAGCCGGAACTCGCTTCGGTGAAGTAATACCCACTCGAAGAATTGATTTACTCTGGCCTGGAAGCCCGGCAATATCTCGGGGGCTTCCAGGACCTGATCTCCGCGAAATTCCTTCACGCCAGAGTGGTCGTAGACGGCGATAACCCGTAACTTGGGATAGAACGCCCAAACAGCCTTGGAACCGGCGTCCAGGTAATCTTGGATCTTTTCACACAGATCCGGGGCTCTCGCTGTCGGACACCACTTCGATCGCCAGATCCGGCGGACCCTGAAAGATGTGGTCCGGGTCAGCCTTGGCTGCCAACTCGTTGCGCAGGAAAGAGACGTCAGGTATGTACACGCGCGACGGCGACAATGCGAACGACGATTCGGAGTAGATCTCTCCGATTGGATGCTGCAGAATGTACGCCATCAAGCTGCGCTCAATCCTGAATTTGGTCCTCTCGTGCCCGGCTTTGGCATTGGCCTTTCTGACCAGTTCTCCATCCTTCAACTCGTATTGCACGCCGTCTTTTTCCGGCAGTTGCTCGAATTGTCCCACGGTCATCAGCGTGGTGGCGCTCATGGTCTTGATTGTACCGCTACGGCTCAGCCACAAAGACAACATTAATATTGACAACTGCATTTGTATCTGAAATGATGCAAATAGCGTGATTCCGGCTTTTGATCGTGTTACTGGCGGGCTACCGCCGGGCGATCACCCAGCGACTTTGGACGAAATAGCGAAGCGTCTTGGCTTCACGCCGCGGCGTCGATGGCTGTTGAAGGGGCTTCGCACCGCTGTGGAAGCGTTTTGGAGCGCTGGCATTGAGGAGATCTACATTGATGGCAGCTTCTGCACGGAAAAGCCAGATCCGGGCGACATCGATGGCTACTGGATTGAACCAGACGTCGCCGTCTACGAACGGATTGACCCGTATTGGATTGATTTCGAACTCGTACTGGCGCCACACGTTCGAAAGTGGAAGTGGCGCATGTGGGCCGAACACGGCGTCGAGTTCTTTATCCATCCGGCGATGCAGGCAACTCCGGACTTGGGATTTCCGGAGTTCTTTCGGCAGGACCGGGACGGGCAGCCACGGGGCGTAATTCGGGTGATCAAGGCTGAGGAATCATGATCAAGAGCGAGGCGCAAAGAGAACGGACGATGACTCAGATAGAGGGTTTTCGGCAGGCACTCGCCAAGGTGGCCCAGGAAAAGCCGGGCAAACGCTCCGCCGCGATCCGGGGCAGCTACGAGGGCATGATCCGGCAGCTCGAGGATGAGCTGCACGAGTACGATCGGTTGAAGTCTGGTAAGTTAGCCCTGCCGCCTGTGGACCGGCTCGACCAAATCGCTCCGTTCATTTCGAGAATCCGGATCGCCAAGGGAGTCTCGCAAGCCGAATTGGCGCGGCGGTTGGGAGTGAGCAAGCAAGTGATCAGCCGTTATGAGGAGAGCGATTACCAAACCGTAGCGATCGCTCGGCTCCAGGAGATTCTGGATGCAATTGGGATCAAGACGCTCGTGACTCTCAGAGCATGACGTCGGATCCGACGTGTGTCGGCTTACAACCCGGCCTCCGTCCTCGCCATCGTTGTTGGCGCACGCGAGTAGAATGTATGCCGTGCCACTGGCAGTCCTTGGGCATCTCATATTCACCCGGGTGGCGCACCAGCGGCAGCCTGCCCTTCCGCCGCCAGCTTGCTCAAGATCCGGTCGTGAATCCAGTGCGCGTCGAACCACTCCACCGGATTTACCTGCACGCCGTCCACTTGCATGCTGAAGTGCACGTGATCGCCGCCGGCCAGGCCCGTCGAGCCGCTGTGGCCCATGGCCTGGCCCTTCTTCACCGGGTCGCCCACCTTCACATCGATCCGGCTGAGATGGCCGTAGATCGATTGCAAGCCATACCCGTGGTCGAGCACGATGCAGTTCCCGTAGATGCCCAAGTCGGATGCCCACACTACGCGCCCGTCGTTGGCCGCCACCACCGGCACATGCTGAGTCACGGCAAGGTCGTATCCGAGGTGCACCTGCTGGTCCACCTTCTTGCCTTTGTAGATGTAGCTGCGCACATCGGCGAAGTGCGCTTCCACCTGTGAATTCGCAAGCTGCGAGAACGGGCCGTTCCACAGCACCCGCTCTTCGGTCTTCAACCGCAAATCCGCGAGCGCCCGATTGTTCTGCTTGCGCAGTGCCCCGTTGATGCGCAGGAAGCGTGTGAGCAGGTCGCCCGACCCACCCGGATCGATCTGATTCACCACCTTGTCCAGAAACGCGTCCGTGATTTCCAGGTCGCGCGTGCGGAAGGGCTTGGGAAAGATCTTGAACCAGAATCGGCCGGTGACCTCGGTGCCCGCCGCATTGCGCGCATAGACGTGCGGCACGGTATCCACGGGCAGATCCCAAGAAAAACCAAAGAGCGAGAATCGCTCGTTCTTCGGCCGGCCTGGCATCGGATAACTGCGGAACGTATTAGGCCCCACTTTCACGCCCGCCTCGCTCCAGTCGCCGGAAACGGTGAAGGTCACCAGTTCGCTGCCGCCCTGGTTGATGTAGTGCTGCGCTTCATCCACCGCCAGCCGCGGCGGCTCCAGCACCACATCCAGGTCGAAGCTCGCACTGGTCGTGCGGCCCAGAAAATCGTTCGATTGCGCCTCCACGATCAGCGTGGCTTTCCCGGCCTTGAGCGCCGGCGCCTGCTGCTTGCCTGCTGGAAAACCGATCGTGTGGGACGCCTCGTGCAGCCGCATGAAGAGCAGCCTGCGCGCCGGATTGTGCAGGTCGTAAACGGTGTATCGCGCGCCGTTCTGTTCCAGCGCCGCGGTGAACCGGCGGAGTCCATACGGTCCAGTGACTTCGACTTTCACGGGCGTGCTGGCGCCGACGACTTTCACAACAGGGTCCATGGTGATCGCAGGCGTGGCGGAAAGCGCCGCCAGCACCACGGCCGCCGCGACTAATAAGACAGCGACAATCGCAAGAGTGAGTTTCACTTTTTCGTCCAGGAATCGATCCAATCGATAAATGTTCTGTACCAGAGCAGGCTATTCTGCGGCTTCAGCACCCAGTGGCCCTCGTCGGGAAACAGCAGCAGCTTCGAAGGCACCTTCTGCAGTTCGAGCGCCGTGAACAGTTGCAGACCCTGGCCCACCGGCACGCGATAATCCAGTTCGCCGTGGATCACCAGCGTGGGCGTATGGAACTCCGGCACGAACAAACTGGGCGACCAGCGGCCGTAAGTCTCGGGATTGTCCCACGGCGTCCCGCCGAATTCCCAAAGCGGAAACCACAGCTCTTCCGTCTCGCCGAATTCGCTGCGCAGATCGTAGACGCCATCGTGCGAGACCAGCGCCTTGAAACGCTGCGTGTGGCCCAGAATCCAATCGATCATGTAGCCGCCATAGGAGCCGCCGGCGGCGGCCATACGGCTGCCATCGGCATAGGGAAGGCTGGTTACCACGTGATCGGCCACGGCCATGATGTCGTCGAACGCGCGCCCGCCCCAATCGCCGTTGATCTCGTCGATGAACTTCTGGCCGTATCCCGTGGACCCGCGCGGATTGGGCAACACCACCACATATCCCGCCGCGGCGAATACCTGCGCATTCCAGCGATACGTCCAGCTATGTCCCCACGCGCCTTGCGGCCCGCCATGAATCAGCATCAACACCGGATACTTTCGGTCTTCCCGAAAGCCGTAGGGCTTCACCACGAAGCTCTGCACGCGCGCGCCGTCCGCGCCGTCTACCCAGAATTCCTCGAGCGGCATCATCTCGTGGGAACTCAGCACGGCATCGTTGATGTGCGTCAACGCCACCGCCGCGCCGCCCGTGGAGGACGCGCGGTAAATCCCGGCCGGCTGCGTGCCGCTCTGCTGCGTGTAGATCAGCGTCTTGCCGTCCGGCGTGAACTGCATGTCGTCGAGGTGGTTGTCGCCGCTGACCGCTATGCGCGCCTCACCACCCTTCACGGACTTGAACTGGATGGACTGGCGTCCGCGATCCTCCGAGGTGAAGAAAAGGCTAGCGGAATCCGTCGACCAGGCAAAACTGCCGATCCAGCGGTCCATGTTCTCTGTCAAATCCGCGACCCTGCCCGTCGCCCGCTCCATCACCCACAACCGCCAGCGGTCGCTTTCATAGCCCGGCCGGACCTGCGCGCGCCAGGCCAGATACTTGCCGTCCGGCGAGTATTGCGGCCCGCTGTCGGCGCCGGGATTGCTGGTGATCTTGCGCGCGGGGCCGCCGCCGATCGCAACCGCGAAGAGATCGGTGTTGGTGCTGACGGCAGGCACGGGATCGGCGTTCATCGCGTAGCAGACCTCGGCGCCGTCCGGCGAAATCGCGTAGTCGTCACCGCCGCCCAACGAGAACGGCGGCACGTCCAGCGCGCCGGGCGTCAAATCCTTCGGCTCCCCGCCGGATACCGGAACCACCATCAAATGGCTGCGCCGCGCGCCCTGCCAGTGATTCCAATGCCGGTACAGCAGGCTGGTGTAGATACGCGCCTTCACTTTGCCGTTCTTGTCGTCTTCCAGCGCCTTCTTGTTGCAGGCATCGTCCGCGCCGCATTCTGGGAACACCTCGCTCGTGAAAACCAGGTCCTTCCCGTCGGGCGAGAACAGAACCCCGCCCGCTTCGGTCGCCAGATTCGTCACCTGCCGCGGATTCGCGCCGTCCGCATCCGCCAGCCAGATCTGCGATGAGCCCACGCGGTCCGAGACGAATGCGATGCGCCTGGAATCGGGCGACCAGCGCGGCCGCTCGTTATCCTGCCCAGCCTGCGCGATGGGTCTCGCGGTGCCGCCTGTGACCTGCATCACATAGATTTGCGTGATGCGCTTGTTGTTGGGCACATCGATCGTCTGGACGGTGAAGGCCACCAACCGGCCGTCCGGAGAAACTTGCGGATCGCCGATACGCGCCAATTCGAGCAGCGCTTGCGCGTCGAAAGGAAGCTTCTGTGCGAACAGGCCGGCGGCTGCGAGAAGCGCGAGTGAGGCTCGATGCATAACCGAATTGTAGCGCCGCATGTTAGCATGGTTCTCATCCCTCCAGCCAGGCATCTCTGATTATGGAAACGCAACTCGATTTTCTCGGCGACCTAAGGCGTACGCACACCTGCGGGCAGTTGCGCGCGGCGGACGCCGGATCGCGCGCCCTGTTGATGGGCTGGGTCCACCGCCACCGCGATCTGGGCGGCGTGATCTTCATCCATCTGCGCGACCGCGACGGTGTCACGCAAATCGCCGTTCATGCCGATGCGGACGAAGCCACGCACCGCAGAGCCGAGCAGGTCCGTCCGGAGTACGTGATCGCGGTGGAAGGCGCGGTGGCGCTGCGCAGCGCGGATACCGTCAATCCGAGCCTGGAGACCGGCGAGATCGAGGTCTTCGCGGAAAAAATCTGGATCCTGAACGAATCCCGCACCCCGCCCTTCCCCATGGAAGAGACCGTGGACGTGGCCGAAGAGGTGCGGCTGAAATACCGCTATGTCGATCTGCGCCGCCCGCACATGCAGCGCAACATCATCCTGCGCTCGAAGATCTCCTTCGCCGTGCGGGAATGCCTCTACGGGCTGGGCTTCCTCGAAATCGAGACGCCTTTCATGACCCGCTCCACGCCGGAAGGCGCGCGCGATTACCTGGTGCCCAGCCGGGTGCAGCCGGGCAACTTCTACGCGCTGCCGCAATCGCCGCAAATCTTCAAGCAACTGCTGATGGTTTCGGGCTTCGATAAATACTTCCAGATCGTGCGCTGTTTCCGCGATGAAGACCTGCGCGCCGACCGCCAGCCCGAGTTCACGCAGATCGACCTGGAGATGTCCTTTCCGCAAGAGGAACGCATCTTCGAGGTGATCGAGCCGCTGGTTCAGCGCGTGTGCCAGGTGGCGGGTTTCCGCGTGGAGACGCCTTTCCCGCGTCTGACCTATGCGGAAGCCATGCGCAGCTACGGCAGCGATAAGCCCGACCGGCGCATTCCGCCCATATATCCGGTGGAGCATCTCTTCCCGGAGGGCAGCCTCAGCGCGTACGGCCTGCCGCTGGTGGCCATCCTGATTCCCCAGACCGGCGCGCTCAGCCGGCGCGAGCGCGACGAACTGAAGGCTTACGGCGTCGAGCGCGGTCTGCGCGTCTACGATGACCCCAAGCGCGTGGAGCGCGATCACGCCGAGCCGATGGCCCGCGTGCGCGAGCTGACCGGTGCTTCCGAAAACGACCTGCTGATGCTGGCCACCTGGGCCGGAGAGCCGAAGGGCCATCGCCCCGAGGAGACCGTGTTCCAGGCCTGCGGACAACTGCGCCTGTTCGCGGCCCAGAAATACAACGACCGCCACAAGCTGCTCGACCCGCGCCATTTCGAATTCCTCTGGGTGCTGGACTTCCCCATGTTCGAGTGGGATGAAGAGGAGCAGCGCTGGAACGCGGCGCACCATCCGTTCACTTCGGTACACGACGAGGATCTCGACAAGCTCACCAGCGACCCGGCCCGCTGCCGCGCCAAATCGTACGACCTGGTGCTGAACGGCACGGAGTTGGGCTCCGGCTCCATCCGTATTCATCGCCGCGACGTGCAATCGAAGGTCTTCGCCGCGCTGGGATTCAGCGAAGAGGAAGCGCGCCGGCGCTTCGGTTTCCTGTTGGAGGCTCTGGAATATGGCGCGCCGCCGCACGGCGGCATTGCCCTCGGCCTGGACCGCCTGGTGATGATCCTGGCGGGCGAGACTTCCATCCGCGACGTCATCCCGTTCCCGAAGACCGCCCGCGCCACGGACCTGATGTGCGACGCGCCGGCCCCCGTGCCCGATAAAGCTCTGAAGGAGCTGGGCATCGCGATCCGGCGCGCGCCATAGCTAGGTGGGACAGGCCTCCTGGCCTGTCCTTCAGCCATGTGAGCAGTGTTCAAAGTTAATAGCCCGGCTTCCGTGCGAGGAAGCCTACGTGCGCCGGCGCGAATCGAAATCGTCCATACCCGCCGAGCAAGCGCGCTTCGAAACCCGTCCGGCTTAGTTCCGCGAGTAACTCGGAGCCGGAGTACAAATGCAAAAGATGTGTCTCTTCGCTGCGTCTGTAAAGCTTCCCGATCCGCCGGAAGCTCGCGATCCGCCGCGTCAGCGTCTTCCGCCTCCGGTCCTCTCGCACTTCCAGAAGAATCGCCCAGTCCGGACCTTCCAGGAACCTTCTCTGCGGCGCGCCGTCCGTTACGCCCGGCTCCACGATATCGAAAACGAACGCGCCGCCGGGACGCAAGGCTTCGTACACGCGGTGAAAGAACTCCGCCAGTGCTCGCTTGCCGCTGGTCCGGTCGAACGCATAGTTGACGCACTCGCCGATCGAAGTCACTGCGTCGCATGGCGGCAACGGCGCGCTTAGAAACGACCCGACGCGGAACCTTGCGGCCGGCGCCTGCCGGCGCGCCAGCCGGATCATGTGAGCCGATATATCGATTCCGAGCACGTCATAACCGCATTCACTGAGTTCCCGCGCCCAGACGCCGCTGCCGCAGCCCGCGTCCACCACCAGCCCGCCGCGGATGCGGCTTTGCCGCAGCAGGCGCAGCAATCCCGGCGCTGCCTTTCTGGCGAACCCGGTGAAGCCGGTGTCGTGAATGTACGCTAGGTCGCGATCGTACGCCGCCATGGTCACTTACGGAGGAATTCCCGGTCGATCTTGGCCGCCAGGATGAAATCGCTCTCCGTGACTCCGTCGATTTTATGCGTGTACGTCTTCACGTCCACCCGCCCCCAGGTGAGCGACAGGTCCGGATGGTGCCCCTCGGCCTCGGCCACTGCGCCCACGCGATTTACGAATGCCAGGGCGGTCTTGAAGTCCGGAAACACGAACGTCTTGGCGATGTGATGCTCGGCGATCACTTTCCAGTCCGGTATCTGGGCGGATAACTTGTCTAACTCCGCGCCTCGCAACGGAGGCACGCCTCCTTTGCAAGGGACGCAATGCTTTTGTATCAGAATGCCTTCGGAGTCACTCATATGTCTTCCTTTGCCTGCTTACTGAAATTCTACCGAAACCCGCCGCCGAAGCTCCTGGCACCGTGGAATCAAGCGCTCGAAGCCGGTTCGACGCCGCGCCGCGTGACAATTTGGGGGGCCATTCTCGACGGAGGATTCAGCAGTTCCCTGAAACGAGCCTTGGCGTCTTGTTCGGGTCCATGTAGACATAAGCACCTCTACAAGACGTATGATACCGACTAATCTTCGGACAGGTCAACGAACGCGGTTTCCTGCCCTCGCTGAAACGGTGGGAGCGCGATGGTCATCCCCGCCTGGGCCGGGAGGCGCCATCAACGGCGGCGGCGTCCAGGGGGCCTTCTTGCAGATGGCCGCCGCGCTTGACCGCGGCCTGATTGCGAGCATGGTCCACGCAGGGCTCCGCCAATCAATCCGATCTTTATGCGGCAGCCGCAGGTAGGCCTCGTGGACTCACGCGGCCGGCTGCAACGAGCGGGAACCTCCTGGATGTTGCGGTTAGAATCCGAGGGCGCTGCGGCGCCGGGCTGGGCGGCACATGCGAAGCGAGCGGCGCGACCATACTCTACCGATGAATGAAACGCCCAAAATCAAGTCGTGGAGGGGACGGCGGGCCCATTCGTGCGCGCGGCGCCGCGCTGCGGCCGCCCGATGCCGCAGTAATCGAACCCCGCCTGCCGCGCGGCGTCCGGATCGAACAGGTTGCGGCCGTCCACCAGAATCGCTCGCGCCATGCGCTGCGCCAGACCCCGCAGATCCAGACCCGCGAACTGTTTCCACTCCGTCACCAGCACCAGCGCATCGGCGTCCTGGGCGGCATCCTCCGCCGATTCGCAATACTGGATTCGCAGCGCGGGGTGGTTCTCGCGGCAAGCCTGCATGGCAATCGGATCGTACGCTTTCACTCGCGCGCCCATCTGCAGCAGCCGCTCGGCGATCTGCAGGCTGGGCGCGTCGCGCAGGTCGTCGGTCTCCGGCTTGAACGCCAGACCCAGCAGCGCGATGGTGCGGCCCTTCAGGATAAACAGCCTCTCCTGCAGCTTCTGAATCGCCAGTTGCCGCTGCGCCAGGTTTACGTCCAGGGCCGATTCCAACAGGCGGCTCCGATATCCGTACTCGCGCGCGGTGTGCAGCAGCGATTGGATGTCCTTGCCAAAACAACTGCCGCCCCAGCCCAAGCCGGGATTGAGGAAGCGCGCTCCAATACGGGCGTCCAGCCCGATGCCTGTCATGACTTCCGGCGCCTCCGCGCCCACCCGCTCGCAGATGTTGGCCACCTCATTGGCGAAACCGATCTTGACCGCCAGAAACGCATTGGCGGCGTACTTGATCATCTCCGCGCTGGTCAGCGTGGTGGTCACCACCGGAACCTGCGCCACGGCGGCCGGGCGCGGCAGGAAGGCGGGCGCCTCAAAGCTCTGCGCGATCAGCGGCCGATACAATTCGCGCAGCACCTGCAGCGTGCGCTCTTCCTCGGCCCCGAGCACGATGCGGTCCGGATACAGCGAATCGGCGATGGCGCTGCCTTCCCGCAAGAACTCCGGATTGCTGGCCACCCCGAAGCGGATACGCTTCAACTCGCCCGGATGCGCCTCCCGAATGCCCTCGCGCACCAGCGTGTCCACCAAGTTACCGCTGCCTACGGGGACCGTGGACTTGTTCACCACCACGCGGAACCTGGAATCGTCCATGGCCGCCCCGATGCTGCGCGCGGCCGCCTCCAGATAGCAGAGATTGGCTTCGCCGGTGGCGAGCGGCGGTGTCCCCACCGCGATGAAAATCACGTCGCTCTCCGCGGCCGGCGCCGCCAGTCCGGTGGTGAAGTCGATGCCGCCGCGCGCCGCCGCCAGTTGCAGCAACTCCTTCAGCCAGGGCTCGTAGATGGGCATTTCGCCGCGCTGCAGCTTCTCGATCTTCTGCGCATCGGTGTCCACGCACGTGACGCGATGGCCGCAATAGGCCAGGCAAGCACCCGTTACCGTTCCCACGTATCCTGTTCCAATGACCGTGACGCGCATGTGATAAGAGACCCCTACCCGCAGCTTTGATTATTGACCTTATCACGCTCCTTTTACAAGTCCGGAACTCCGTTTCGATACAATAGACTGCATCGCCCGCATGCAGACCATTCTGGTGATCGACGACGATGAGAGCTTGCGCGACACCATCGGCGTGATGCTGGAGCAGGAGGGGTTCCGCGCCGTGCTGGTGGCGGACGGCCGGGCAGGCTATGAGGAATCGCTGCTGCTCAAGCCCGACTTGATCCTGGTGGATCTGCGCCTGCCCGGTATGAGCGGCGTGGAGATCTGCAAGCAAGTGCGCGCCGCCCACGTAGTCACGCCTATCATCGTGCTGAGCGCCCTGGGCGATGAAATCGACAAGGTGCTGCTGCTGGAGATCGGCGCCGACGATTACCTGGTGAAGCCCTTCGGCACGCGCGAGCTGCTGGCGCGCATCCGCGCCGTGCCGCGCCGGACGTCCCCGGAGGCGCGCAAGGTGGTGCACTTCAGCGAAGTCGGGGTGGATCTGGAGCGCCGCGTGGTCACCCGGCGCGGCGAAGAGGTGAAACTGACTCCCGCCGAATACAACCTGCTCACCTATTTTCTTGCAGAACCCCGACCGGCCGCTCACGCGCGACATGATTCTCAATTCGGTCTGGGGCTACGAGTTCTTCCCCAACACCCGCACGGTGGACGCCCACGTCGTCAAGCTGCGCCAGAAGCTGGAGCCGGAGCCCAACGCGCCCCGGCATTTCCTGACCGTGCATGGGGTGGGCTACCGCTTCCTGCCGTAAACGCCGGCGAAACGACGGATACCGCGGATACATCGGGTTTCGCATGACGCTCGGCACGCAGCCAGGCACGCTGCATAATCGGAAAAGAGGCGGGCTTGTCGATTGCCGCCGGCATTGTCATCGGTCGGGTGTGTCTCGGGTGGCCGCGGCGACTCTTGCTGCGCGAGCTGCTCTTCGCCGTGCGGGCGGCGAGCCCGGAGACCTTGGCGGTCGTGGCTGCCGTCCCAGGCAATGGACCGCGCCGGTGGCCGCGCCGGAGGGAATGGTGGTGGGCGCGAAAGTGGCGCGGACGGAAACAGCGCCATTTGACGCGTCATTTGACGACTTGGCTCCGCGCGCTGTCCTTGGGCCTGGACTATTCATACCGCAGCGTGATCATCGGATCCACATGGGCCGCGCGCCGTGCGGGGAAGTAGCAGGCCGCGAGCGCGACCACGCCGAATACCGCGACAGCCCCGGCATAAGCGATCGGGTCGCCGGCGCTCACGCCGAACAGCAGACTGCCCAGCAGGCGCGACAACGCCAGCGCTCCCGCCAATCCGGCCGCGATGCCGAGTCCGGCCAGGGTCATGCCCTGTCCCGCCACGGTGCGAAACACATCGGAAGCGCTCGCTCCCAGCGCCACGCGCACGCCGATCTCCCGCGTGCGCTGGGTCACCAGGTACGAGAGCACGCCGTAGATCCCGATGCATGCCAGGATCAGCGCCAGCGCCGCGAATCCGCCGAGAAGGGCCGCCTGCACGCGCCGCTGTGCGACTTCCTGGTCGAGCAGGTCGTCGAGCGTCATGACGTTGGATACCGGCTGGTCTTTGTCGATCGACCAGACAGCCTGCCGCACGGCGCCCGCCAGGCTCAGCGGATCGCCACTCGTGTGAATGGCCAGGTCGCGGGGCACCATCCAGTTGTCCTTGGCCTGCCAGTAGGGGAAATACATCTCCTGGCGCGGCGGATCGTGCAGGCGCATCTGACGGACATCGCCCACGATGCCGACGATGCGAAGCCACGGCACGTTATCGCTTGCGAGGCCGAACTTCATGCGCTTGCCGAGCGCATCCTGATTGGGCCAGAACTTGCGCGCCATGGTTTCGTTGATGACTACCACCGGCGGCGCACCCGGACCGTCGGCTTCCTGGATCGGGCGACCGCGGCGCAGCGGAATCCGCATCGCCTCGAAGTAGCCGGGCGACACCACGCGATTGTTAGCATCCCAGATCAAATCCGGACGCGGCGTCACACCCTCGGGCGTAAAGGCGCCGGTGCCGCCATCCCAAGTCAACGGCAGCGCGCTGGTGAAGCCGGCGGACTGAACACCCGGCAGCGCGCGCACGCGGTCCAACACGCGCTCGAAGAATGCGGAGCGCCTCGTGAAATCGGCGTACTTGGTGATAGGCGCATCCACGCGTACGGTCAGAACGTGGTCCGCGCGGAAACCCGGATCGAGGCCGCGCAGTTTGGCGAAGCTTGCAAGGAGGAGACCGGAACCTACCAGCAGAATGAGCGACAGCGCCACTTCACCGATCACCAGCAGATTGCGCAACACCCCGCGGCGGTTACCGGCGTTGCCGCGTCCACCTTCCTTCAGCACGCCGTTCAAATCGATACGGGAGACTTGCAGGGCCGGCGCCATGCCGAACAGGAAACTGCTGCCGAGCGAAATCGCCACTACAAAAGCCAGCACGCGCGGATCGAGCGCCAGCGACACGGTGCGGGAAAGATCTTCGGGGATCAGGTTCTTCAGGAAGTTGAAGCACCAGTCCGCCAGCAGTATGCCGAGCAGGCCGCCGCCGACCGCCAGCAGCGCGCTTTCGGTGAGCATCTGGCGCACGATGCGGCTGCGCGCCGCTCCCAGCGCGCTGCGTACAGCGATTTCGCGCTGCCGCCCGGTGGCCCGCGCAAGCAGGAGATTGGCGATATTGGCGCAAGCGATCAGCAGGATGAAAGCGACCGCTGCCATCAGCACGATCAATCCCGTGCGCGCGCCCTGCGTATAGGTATCTTGCAGTGGCTCGGCGAAGAAGCGGCCGATCTCCGCGTTGGTCTCCGGATACTCCCGCGCCAAACGCCGGCAGAGCACCTGCAACCCGGCGTTGGCCTGCGCCAGCGTGACGCCCGCCCGCAGCCGCGCGACCACCGTCAGGTAATGCGATCCGCGCTCGGTCAGTTGCTCCGGCGTAAACGCCATGGGAGTCCACAAATCGATCTCGTGGGAGGGGTACGCAAAACCCGACGGCATCACTCCAACCACCGTGTACTTCGCGCCGTTCAACAGGATTGCGCGGCCCACCAGGCCGCGGTCGCCGCCGAAGCGGCGCATCCACAGGCCGTGACTCAACAGCACCACAGGCGCCGCGCCCGGCCGGTCCTCCTCCGGCAGGAAGACACGTCCCACGGCCGGCCTCGCGCCCAGCACCGCGAACAGGTTTTGGGTGACGCTGGCGCTCTCCAATTTCTCCGGCTCGGCGGCGCCCTCGCCCGATTCTCCGGTCAGGTTCAAGACGTGCCATTTGCCGCCCGTAGCGGCCGCGGCGGCGTCTTCGAAGATCTGCGTCTGCGCTTTCCAATCGGCATAGTTTCCGGGAGCGGGTGTGTTGCGCGGGAAGCCCCCCTCGCTGGCGTCTTCAAAGACCGAGACCAGCCGTTGCGGGTCGCGATACGGCAGCGCGCGCAGCAGTACGGCATCCACCACGCTGAAGATCGCCGCCGTGGCGCCGATGCCCAGCGTGAGAGTGAGCAGCGCGATGGCCGTGAAGCCGGGGCTGCGGGTTAGCAGGCGCAGGCCGTAGCGGAGATCCTGGATGAGGGTGCGCATGGGAAGGGGGAATGCACGCTTGGGTCCGTAGCAAGTGCAGTAGCTTCAACGCGGCGCGGCGCGCGGTTGTTCAGTTGCGGGATTGGGTTGTTCGCTGGTGGGCAGGGAAGCGGGGCTAAAGCCCCGCGCGGGCTAAAGCCCGCCCTCCAGGCAGCTTGCGCAACACCAGCTCTGACAGGTTAAGCGCGATGGCTAGCGCTAGCAGCCCAGGCCACAACTCCAACGTCGCCGGAATCGCCCGGCCGGTCGCATCGAAGATAGCGTTCAGCGCGGGATTGTAGCGGCCGCCGGTCGCCTCGGCCACCTGGTGCAGCAACTGGTCGTTCGCGCCGTACTCCAGCATCTCGTCTTCCTGCCGGTAGAAGCCCACTTCCGGAAATGCGCGCGACTCCGCCAGCGGCCGCACGCGGAACAATCCCTGCCGCTCCCCGATGGCCAACCGCGCGCGAAAGTGTCCGGCCGCGATCTTGGCCACCTTCAGCGGCGATTGGAAGCCGTTCGGTCCGAAAGCATAGATGTCCGGAATGGCGGCCGGCTCTGCCACGTTGCGGCCGAGGTGGTAATCCACCACCAGTTCGTTGGCGGCGCGGTCGAATTCGGCGCCCGCCTCGCTCGATTCGGCGTGCGGCAGCAGGTCGCGGAAAATATTGGCCCACAGCTTGTCGAATCCCGGCCAGCCGACCCAGCTTGCGGCCCAGCGGTTCTTGGCGTCGGAGGTGAACACGGCCGCGCGGCCCAGGCCATATTGCCAGCGCACCAGCAGCGGATCTTCCTGGCCGGCGCGCAGAATCAGGTTCGCCGTCGGCCGCGTCAGGAAGCGCACGTAGCCGCGCAACGGCGGCGCTGTCTCGATGCCCACGCCGTCCAGAATCTCGGCGCGATTCACCACCTCGGGATGCACATCCTTCTCGACGGCCGTGGAGCCGGTGTGCTCCTTCACGTCGCGCAGCACGATCTGCTCCAGCCCGGACGGGTCGTTCAGGAAATAAGACCTGCCTTGCGCGAGCTGTGCCACCTTCTCAAGGAAGGCGCGGTTCACGTCCTGGCCCAGCCCGACCGTGGAGATGGTGACATGGTTGGCCACGGCATCCTTCGACAGCGTCATGCTGTCGCCTTCCTCCGAGATGCCGTCAGTCAACAGCACGATGTGTTTGTAGACGGCCTTCGACGTCAGGATCTTGCGATAGGCTTCGGTCAAGGCGGGCGCAATCTGCGTGCCGCCATCGGGCGTGATGCCGGAGATCAGCCGCTTGATCGAGGTGCGGTCTTCCGCGCGGCGCAGCGGCACAGACCACTGGAAGGAGTTGTCGAAAATCAGCACGCCCACCTGATCGGTGGGCCGCAGATTCTCGACCACGCCGACGGCCGCCTGGCGCGCCAAATCGATCTTCTTGCCTTCCATGGAAGACGACTTGTCGATGATGAGCACGACGGCCGTGCCTTCGGGAGTGCGCGGCGGCGCGATTTTGGCGGGCAGGGTGCGCTCCAGCGCGTCCTCCTCCTTCTTCTCCACGTAGACGTTGCGGTCGCCGCCGATCCAGAGCAGGCCGCCGCCTTGCTTGACGAACGCTTCGAGCGCTGTCTTGCGCGGCAGCGGAACGCTTTGCATGTCCCAGTTATTGAAGACGACCAGTTGATAGGCGTCGAGCGAATCCGGCGGACCGGAGGGCGCGCGCTCGACATCGAATTGGTTGGCTTCGAGCGTGCGCATCAGGTGCGCTTCGGCGTCGGCGGGGTCGTTGCTGATGAGCAACACGCGCGGCCGCCGCAGGGTGAGAGCGCTATCGAAATGCGCTTCACCCAAGTCAGGCGCGCTGATGCGCCCGGCCAGCTCGATCGCTCCCGTGGCACTGACGCTGGCGTGCGCGCGGAATTGGTTCGTGCCGGCGCCCAGGCGAACGCCGCTGGCGCCCAGCGGCTTGCCCTCGGCAGTCATTTCGACGGTGGCTTCGGCGGCGCGCGGAGAATCGAGCGTGATATCGACGGGAAAGCGCTCGCCGCTGAAGACCTGCGCGGGCATACTCACCGATTCCAGAACCAGGCTGGGCCGCGGCTGTCCGCCGAGCGGGATGACGTCGATGGGCACGCCCCGTTGCTGGGCCTGCCAAATGGCGCGCGTGACACTGCCCAGGTTCTCGTTGCCATCCGAAATCAGGAGAACGCGCGGGACCAGGCCGGCCGGCAAAGTGGCCAGCCCTTCGCGAATGGCGGACTCCAGATTCGTGCCGTGCGAGGCCTGGCCCGGGCTGTATCCCAGTTTCCAGGCCTGCCCGGTGCGCTCCGCGGGCGTGGGATTGCGCGGCGCGCGCGCGAACGGCAGCACCTGCGTCCAGTTGCGCCCGCGTCCTCTCTCCACCGCGGTCGCCGCCGCCGAGGCCGCATCCAGATCCTGCCGGGAAACGCTGGCCGAAGTATCCACCAGGATCGCCAGGGCTACTTTGGATTCGGAGAACGTGAGACGCGGCTCGGCCAGCGCCAGCAGGATGGCCGCCAGCGCCGCGGCCTTCACGGCCAGGCCCGCTCGCCGCGCGGAGTTGCGCCACTCCCAGGCCGCCCACACGAGCGGTGCGAGGGCCAGCGGAATCAGCCATGGGTGGGCGAAGGTCACGTGTTTATATGCCTGACAAAAACCGGCCGAAATTGTACCATTAGTGCCCGTGTGACAGGCCAGACCGGGTCAAGCGGATTCTTGGCCCGTTTCTTCCTTCCGTGCGTTCGCTGCCATTCCGCCTCGCGTTTCAACGCTTCCTCTTTCGAGACGGTGAATATCTTGCTGACGGCGTTGTCCATAAGCTCCGCGCCGGTGTTGCCGAGTGCCTAGGGGCCGGTTGTGGTTGCTTTCCTGCGAACATGATAGCGCTGATTCCGCCGCAACGGCTTTCCGGAACGATGGTGTCATGTCTAGCTGTCTGCATTCGGCAGTAGCGGCATCCAGTCAATGGATCGTCCGTTCAGCGTTACGCTGCCTCTCGCCCACAGCACTGGCAACGATGCCTTCGGGACAGAATGTGGGAAAGCAAAGGTTAGTCCGAGGCCCTCCATACCGAGTGCGCACCGCTGAATCCGGTCGTTAGGCCAAGCACTCAAATCGAAGTTCTTCTTCGCGATGTAACAGCGCCACAGTTGTTCGCCAACGTTCGTACAGAATGTTTGCGCTCTGAGCCGAGCGGCCGCATCCCTCCAGCCTTTGTCATCTTGAAAGGCGAACGGGACCACCCGTGATCGAAGCCAGGTTCGAAACCTCTCGTCGTCGTCGGCCAGTTGCGGCTCATCGGGAAAGGACAGCAGGTCGGGCTTCGCGCACAGCACACGGACCTTTCGCACGGCACCACCAACGGCGATCTGAATATTCGGTAGGGAGTTCGAAGCCATATACCGTCGCAGGATAGCTTCACCGAAATCGCAAACGACTGCAAAGTGAACTTGGGTGGACACTCGGGACAATACGCTTGGGTCCGTCAGGCGCGGGACCTTTTGGCTACGACCAGGGGGGCGGTTGCCTCGCAGACTATCAAAAACGCCCCGCATCTCAGTTCCAGAGAATAAGCCGTCTTCCACAAGCCGAAGCACCTTCGGATGTCCTCCCTTTTCGAATGCCTCCGCAATCGGGAGCAAAGATGCCGAAACGCACTTCTTTCGGATCAGCGTACTGACGGTGCCCCAGCTCTTCCCCCATCTGTCGTTACTGAATCCCACGACCAGCTCTGCGCCGTAGAAGTCAGAATCCACAGATAGCGCTTCGCCCAGGTCCGCAAGGGGAAGGACATCAAGCAGTTGCAGTAAATGCTCGCCGACAGGTCGATGATTGCCGAGACGCTCAAACTGCCCGAGCCACCTGTCGACTCCTGCTTCGCTCACAGTGCCCAAAGCGTAGTGCTTCAGACGGCCGTTTACTTCGCTGCGCCAGTCAAGACCCAAGTCGCGCAGCTGGTGGAGCAAGCCGTCGCCGCGCACCAGCTCGACAATGGTTGGCCCCATTACGACGGTGTATCCAGCCTCTGAGAGGGCCTTCTCGTCGCAGTGTACTCGTTTCGGGACGAGGATGTGCCGAATCTTGTAGTTCTGACAATACTCACACAGAATGTCGGCAACATTTCCACGGGCGTCCCCATCGAGAGGAAGTACGTGAATCGCTCCCCGAGAATCCCAATCGAACGGAGCCACCCGGTTCAACGCTCTTACAAGCGCATCCAGGCTTGGCCTCGGAATCGGGATAAGCAGGGCCATCGAACGGTTATTCTATCTACTCGCGTTTGAGCAAGGATCCGACGGCGCGCATAACAGACCCGAGCGGAAGGCTCAAGTCACCAATTTCAGAATCCGACAGAAACTCCATAGCTTTGATCGCCACCGCCCGAGGCTCCAGAGCCTCATCCCGCAGATACTCGCGATCAGCGAGAGCCCGTGACCGTTGCGCGGGCTGAGAGGTAACGGTTTTCTGCAAGCGCCGTGATCGTGCCTGTTGCTGAGACGATCGGAGAACGTCAACCCAACGTGAGACCGCTGGCGATTCTCCCCCCAATGCCCCCAAGCGATCCGCAAACAGGCGCAGTGCGTGGTCTACGCGAAACTCCTCCCACTTTGCCAGAAGGCCTTGCTCAAGAATCAATCTTGTGAACTCCACATTTGACCCTGATCGCTCAATGGCTCGCGCGCGAATGCTGGCATCGATGGTCTCCAGGGAGTTAACGAACCCCATTGCGATATTCTGGTAATCGGCCTTCGTGATCTTTTCGACGGGGGCCAATCCTTCGGTGAGCGGGACGCCGGCCGATGCCTGGAGCAGCGACTCGTCATTCGATGACCACGCGAACTGTACGTAGATTGAGGGATTCGTCACGGCAGACCACAGGTCGGCAGATGGCTCCGAGGGAACGGTTTTCCAAGCTCCGACGCCTGCGGCGCCCTCTGTGGCGAAAGAGATATCGTACAAGTCATCAAGCCCCTTTCGGCCACGCCAGACTATCTCCGCTGGGAAGTAATGAGCGACAAAGCTCTTGAGTCCGCCAAACCGCGCCTTCAAGTCAGGATTTGTCAAGTGGCGTCGTATGAAGGCCCCGAGCTGTGCACCGAGAATGCCCTTCGCGTCCGGGTAGCGAGCGGCAATCGCTGGTCGCAACTGCTCAAGTTCGGTGGGTGTCAGCGCGGCCGGGGAAAGAGGTGTGGTTGTTTCCATTAGGGCTATCCTTGTAAAAAAACCCTCCCATCTTAAGGGAGGGTTTGATTCTTGTTAGACTGAAGACACAATTGTCTTCGAGTGCTAAAGGATTTACAGCCCAAGGGATCCTCACACCCTTGCGCAGCGGGGTAATCGGAGGTGACACCCGCTTCTGGTGCGCTGCTCGGAGCAACGTCCCCAAACCTGCTTTCGCAGGTTCACCAATCACACAATCAAGTATACGCTTCTTTTCATAACCATGCAAGAGCGAGAGGTCGCGAGAGGTCGAAAACAGGGAAAACGAATAAATCCTTTGTTATCAATCTACTTGGGTCTGGCCCCGCCGCCGAGTGATGGCAGCAGCCCTGCTTTCCAAGCTCGAACCACCGAACTGGCTTGCTCGGGCAGCTATGCGGACCCCTAATGCCGCTTGTTCCAGCCGTTGCAGATCTCAGAGAGGGCTTCCACTCCCGTTTCTCCCTGCCTCCGGATCGCGTCCAAGTACAAGAGGCGCTTGCCGAAAATCTTGCGGACGAAGTAGGTGCCGCGCTTAATTTTTCCCGACGCCTCCTGTTTTGTCATAAGTAATCACCAACGTCATAGGGTCACGAAGCCTTCCGCATGGCGACCGGCCGCCGCGAGACGCGCGCCACCCGGCGGCGAAAACGGCCGAACAGAATCCACTCCGCCAGCAGTCCGGCGCCGCCCGCCAGCGCCAGCCATTGCCACAAGTCCGTGGCCTCCCGCAGCGGCGTGGCGAACTTCGGAATGCCGCGCCGCATTTCGGGGGGAACGTCCCACTTGGATTCCCAAAGCTGCGGCAGCGTCAACGAATAGACATATTCGCGATCGCCGGCCAGCACGCGCACGGTGCCCGCCGCGCCGCTGAAGAATTCGAGCGATTGGCCGCGCAACGTGAACGGCGCGGGATTACCGTCGTCGCGCAGCACGCGCACGCCGGCGGGCTGCACATCCGCGTCGAGCGAAACTTTCACGGCGCCCACGCTGCCGGCTGTCAACTCCCAGCGCCGGAATATCTCGGGCGCCATCCAGCGCAGCAGGTTGGCATAAAGCAAGGGCGTGGACAGCTCATAGCGCATCGCCGAAAGCGCCGGATGAAAGCCCAGCACCACGACCTTGGGCTTGCCGGGACGCGCCACGATCACGGGCCCCTCGGCTACCTCGGCGATCTTCAGATCGTCCGGCGCCGCTTCGAAAACCGAAGCGGATTCCAGGCGCAAGTCCTTGGCGCGCAGACCGGCGCCCAGCGGATGGCCGGTGAGCCAGTGCGTGAGGAGCGCGTCCGATACGCGCGCGCGCACCGGTATGGGAGAACCGCCCGGCGGCGGATCGATCCGGATGGAATCCGCCTGCGGCGGCGAGGGCGGATGGAAACGGTCCAGGATGACGAGCGATCCGGGGCCCTGCGGGCTGTATTCGGAGGGCGCGCGAAAAGTAGCTACCACCTGCGGGCAGGCGGCCAGTACGGGGCGCAGCAGGTCCGGCTCGGCGGAATACACCGTCACGCGCAGCGCCGGCTGGGCCGGTAGTTGCAGCGTGGCGCGGTCGTCGGCGGGGAAGGCGTCGTGCGGCAGAAGTTGCGCCTGCAGAAAGCCGGCCGAGCGGCTGCGAAACTGGAAGCTGGCTTCGCGATCGGCGCCTGGCGCAAGCGTGATGCGCTGGTTGCCGGCGGGCAAATTGCCGGGGCCATCGACCGACGGGCCGAACGTCAGCGCGAGCGTGACCGTACGCGGCCTAGCGCCATAGTTGCGTAGCGAGACGTAGACCTCCCACACGTCGGCATCGGCGGCCGAACGGCGCACGCCGATGCGGCGCAGCCCGCAGTTTTCGACCGCATCGGGCACACTCAAGAAGCGCAGGTTGCGCAGGCCCAGCCTGCCCGGTTCCCGCTCGGCCAGCTTGCCGGTACCGACGAAGACCACTTCCCCGGCGCGGCGTCCGCTCTGCGCCTGAATCTGCCGCACGAAGGCCAGCGCCTGATCCAGGTTGAGCGCCGTGGCTCCGGGCTCGGATTGGGCGATGGCTTCTTCCAGTTTCTTGCGGTCGGGTTCGAAGGGCGTGGCGGGCGTGGTGAGGGCGTCGGCGCGCACCAGCATGATGCGATCGCGTGCGGGCACTGCACGGACGTAGGCGCGGGCGCGTTCGCGGGCCAGGTCCATCAAGCTGCGCGTGGAGGTGCGGGCGGCCATCCAGGCGGAGGTGTCCAGGATCAGCACATGATCGCGCGGCGCGGAGGCCGGTGCGCCCAGGCGCAACTGTGCGATAGCCAGCAGCAGCAAGGCGATCGAGGCCAGTTGCAGCAGTAGCGAGAACGGCTGTTGGATGCGGCGGCGGCGAGCGACCACGGTGGGCTGCTCGGCCGACACCCAGAAACGCAGAGTGGAGACGACCTGGCGGCGGCGGGAGCGGTCGAGCAGATAGAGGGCCAGCATTACGGCGGAAAGGGCGCCGAACGCGGCTAGGAATTGGGCGAGGGTGAGGTTTAGTAAGTGCATAAGAGCGGGGCTTAAGCCCCGCGCGGGCTCAAGCCCGCCCTCCAACTGCGCGCATTAGCGGCCCGAACATGACTTCATCCACAGGCTGCGCCGTCGAGACTCCGGCGTAACGGCCGCCGTTGCGCAACGCCAGCTTCTGGATGGCGGCGGCATACTCGTCGAACGCCTCGGTATACCTGGCGCGCGCCGACTGGTCGAATTGCACCTTCAACCGGCCACCTGTTTCGGCGTCTTCCAGTTCCAGTTCGCCATCCCAGGGCGGAGTGCGATCCTCTACCGACCAGATCTGCACCAACATCAACTCGTGCCCGAAATCCGCCAGGAATTGCAGCGCCCGTTCGCAGCCCTGGTCGTCCAGGAAATCGGAAATCACGATTACCAGGCCGCGCTGCGAATAGCGCGAGATGAACTCGCGCAGCACGGCGAAGAAATCCGTCTCGCCGCCGGCTTCCATGGCGCCGAGCGAATCCAGCACCGGACCGAAGCGATGCCGCCCGCCGGCGCACAGGAACCTGCGCCCCAGCTTGTTGGAGAACGGGTGCAGTTCGATGCCATCCAGGCGCACCATGCCCACGTAGCAAAGCGCGCCCGCCAACCGCCGAGCGTAATCGAACTTGCCGCCGGCCAGCATCGAATCGCTGGTATCCAGGAGCATCCGCACGGGCACGCGCGGTTCCACCTGAAACATTTTCAGGAACAGCTTTTCCAACCGCAGGTAGGCGCGCCAGTTCACCGCGCGCAGATCGTCGCCGTGATGGAAGCTGCGATGGTCCAGAAACTCCTGCCCGGCCCCCGAAAAGCGTGACGGATTGTGCCCCCCGACCAGGCCGGGGAACGACTTTTGCCAGCGCAGGGCCAGCCGCTCCAGCTTTTCCAGAAAATCGCGTTCGAGAATAGGCGCGGAGTCCATTTGCCTGGTTGCGGCTTACGCGGCGGCGTTAGCGGAGACGTCCTGGATAATCGTGTCCATGATGGTTTCCGGCGTTTGCCCTTCCGCATGGGCATCGAAGTTCAGGATGATGCGGTGACGCAGGACGGCGCGCGCCACGTGCTGCACGTCGTCGATCGAGAGATGGTAACGGCCGCGCATCAGCGCCAGCACGCGCCCGCATTCCACCAGGGCTTGCGCGCCGCGCGGGGAGCTTCCGTAACGGACGTACTTGCGGGCCACTTCGTGCGCTTCCCGCTGCTCCGGCTGCGTGGCCATTACCAGTTGGATGGCGTACTCCTGCACGTGCGGCGCGACCAGAACTTCACGGCACACCGAGCGCACTTCCATGATGGCATCGCGGTCGAGCACCGCACTTACGGTCGCTTCTTCCCGCTGAATGGTGCGCTCCACGATGCGGTTCAATTCCTCGCGCGTGGGATAGGTCACCAGGATTTTCATCAGGAAGCGGTCGAGTTGCGCCTCGGGCAGCGGATAGGTGCCCTCCATTTCGATGGGATTCTGCGTGGCCATCACCAGGAATGGACGTTCGAGCTCGTGGGTGGTGGTGCCGCTGGTGACGGTGCGCTCCTGCATGGCCTCCAGTAGCGCGGACTGGGTCTTGGGAGTCGCGCGGTTGATTTCATCGGCCAGCACCAGATGCGCGAAGATCGGGCCGGGCTGAAACCGCAAAAACTTGGCGCCGTGGTCGCTGGTCTCGATGATCATGCTGCCGACGATGTCGGCGGGCATCAGGTCCGGCGTGAACTGGATGCGGGAGTATTTCAATTGCAGCGCGCGCGCCAGGGTGCGGAGCAGCGTGGTTTTGCCCAAGCCCGGCACGCCTTCCAGCAAAACGTGTCCGGAGGCCAGCAGGCAGATGAGCACGCCCTCCACGACGTCGTCCTGGCCGACGATGATTTTGGCGATTTCGGCTCGAACGCGAGCCAGACGTTCGACGGCTACTTCAAGCGCCGCTTCGGTTCCCACTTTATTATTGTAGAGCACCGCGTGCGGGAGGAGCGGTAGTGTCTGAAACTTGGGGATTGCGCCCGCTCCCTTACGGTCGCGGCTCAGCTAGCCTCGCGAGATCATCGTGCTTGTACCGAGCCGCGACCGTAAGGAAGCGGTTTGCGTCTGAAGTCCCCGAAGCGACGCCCGCCCCACGATGAAACGATTTTTCCGATTTGCGTAACGTCCATCTCGGAGACGGTGCGCCTGAATCTTTGTGCCGGTGCGGCTCGAAAAGTCTCACTCAATCAATAAAGGAAGACGGCCGCCGATGAACACGGATTCAGCTCCCGCGGGGGACAGGCTTGCTCTTGGCGGCGGATTCGGCTTATAAGGAAGCTTGCGCCCCTGCCGCATTTTGATCGTCGCGCCTCCCGTGGGTCCCATCGGTTCCGGCGAAGCCGGCGGCGTCGAAACCCACTTACTCAATCTCGCTCCGATTCTTGTAGGGCGCGGGTACTCGGTCGGCATGGTGGCTCCGGCAGGCAGCGTGGCGCCTGCGGCGGGTGTCACGTTGTACCCGGTTGCGGGCGAGCGAAGCCCGAGCGCGACGCGCGCCGAGCGGGCCGCCATCACCGTGGCGCGGACCGGCGGTGTGCTGGAAAACATGTGGGACCGGGCGCTCCGGCTGCAGCGTCAGTACGACGTAGTCATCGGCGTTAGTTATGACTGGCTGCCGTTTTACCTGACTCCCTTCTTCAGCACACCGGCCGGACATTGGATCACCATCTGTTCCACCATGGATGAGGTGGACAGGATGATCGAAAAGCGCTGGCGGGAGGGCGGACTGAAACTCGCCATGAATACAGGCGCGCAGGTCCGGACGTATCCGTTCCTCGAAGGCGAGCGGATCCAGCTCCTGTATGGAGGAGTGGACACCGCGGTCTTCCAATACAATTCGCAGCATAATGCACAGCCGGGGGACAGATTGTGCTGGGCCGGGCGGATTTCGCCGGAGAAGGGATTGGAGGATGCTATCGCCGTGGCGCGCGCCCTGGGCAAGCCGCTGGATGTCTGCGGCAAGATCCAGGACGAGGGATATTGGCGGGCGGTGATGCGCGATTCCGGCGCGCAGGTTGTTTATCACGGGTTTTTGGGGCCGGTGGAGTTGCAGCGGCGATACGCCGGCGCGCGCGCCACGCTGGTTACGCCGCGCTGGATCGAGGCTTTTGGAAACACCGTGATTGAGTCGCTGGCGTGCGGCACGCCGGTGGTGGCATACGACAGAGGCGGACCGGCGGAGATCGTCGAGCATGGCAGGAGCGGCATTCTGGTGCCGCAGGAGGCGGGCGTTGAGGCATTAGTGGAGGGTGTGCGGGAGGCGGTCAGGCTGGATCGGCGGGCGGTTCGCGCGCGGGCCCAGGAGTTTTCGTTTGTCAGGATGGCGGATCGATTTGAGGCGTGGATAGAGTCAGTGTCCGGCGCCGCTCATGGTTCGTTGTCCTAAATCGCGATCTAGTTTCCATCGCGTCGCAATCGGCATGCACGCCGCCGTTCGTGGTGTCGAGAAGCCCCGCCGCCAAGGCTTGGACATCCGCACGCACATTGCTGTAGCCGCGCTCCAGCACCTTTGCCAGGGCGCGGACGCTGGTGACGTTGTGCCGGCGGACGTAGCGAAGCAGCTCCATCCGTTTGGTGGTCAGGACCGCCACGCTCGGCGCGGTGCCACGCATCTACGAACTGGCGCGCTGCCTCGTCCTCCATCGGGCGGCCGCCTGTGATTTTCACATTGTTCATTTGCCACCGCGCAGGGTAAGAACATCGGACCGGAAATCGGCCATCAGTTGTTCGACAGTGCTAAACGCATAGACTTGTCTCGGCGCCTTGAAAATGGCGATGATCGCCTTTGCCGCGTTCATTGTCGTACCCAACTTCCCGAACGCCGGGGCGACCGTAAAAGAGTCGGTGCTTGAGGCCCGGGCAAGAATCCGAAACGATCGAGCGGTTTCCGCAACGTCACCGTCACCAGGGCGGAATCGGGGCCCCGCCGCCAGTTTTCATTAGGCGGTTGGCGAGCTGAAGCTCGCCACAGCACGCCCTCCAGAGAAGCACTGCGCAAGTTACCGATCTAGCGGGACTAACGTCCCGCAGGGCGAACTGAAGTTCGCCCCTGCACGCTAAAGCGTGCGCCACGGTCAATCCAGCTTGTAGATGGTCAGGCCGGAGAGGAGCTTCGGATAAAAGTCAGTGGACTTTTGGGGCATCACTCCGCCGGCGAAGGAGATGCGCGCCACTTCCTCCACAGAGACCGGCTTGAGCAGGAACGCTACTTGCGCGGCGCCGCTACGGGCCGCCTCCAGCGCCGCATCCAGACCGCGCACGTAGCGCAGGTTCGTTTCCTCGCGAACTGCCTCTTCGCCGATCCCCAGCAAGCGCAGCAGCCGCTCGTGCAGCACGCGCACGTCGAGGTGACCGGCGGAATCGCGCGCCTCGATCAGGTAGAGCCGGCTGCCCATGGCGGCGCCGATGATCGCGCGGCCGGGCGAATCCGCCCAGGCGCGCTGCAGCGCTTCCGCGCTGGGGATCTGCGCCACTTCGAAGCCCGCAGCCACCTGCCGGATGAATTCGCCCGCGTCGAAGCCCGCCACGCCGCCGACCAAGCGGTGTGTCGCCAGGATTTTCAGCCCCGGCGAATGCATGTTGACGAACGTCATCATGACGCGGTCCGCACCGGCGAGCGAAGGATTTTCATGGCGGAACGCCAGCGCGGTTTCGTAGCGGTGGTGGCCGTCGGCGATGAGCAGTTTTTTATCCGCCATCAGTTGCCGGATGCGCGCGATGCGGCCGGCGTCCGCGATCTTCCAAAACGAATGGCGCGCGCCGTACTCGTCGGTGACTTCGCCGGTCGGCTGCGCCTGCGCGGCTTCGTCTAGCAGACGGTCGATCTCGCCAGCGGGGTCGGGATATAGCATGAAGAGCTGGCCGAAGTGCGCGTGCGTGTGGCGCAGCAGTTCCAGCCGGTCCTTCTTGGGACCGGAGAGCGTTTGCTCGTGCCGATGGACCACGCCCGCCGCATACTCTTCCACGGCACCGAGACCGATGAAGCCCTTGCGCACCAGGCGCTCGCCGCTATCGGGCATGGTGAACTCCTGGAAATAGGCGAATAGGGCCGGCTCCGGGTCGCGCGCCAGGATGCCCTGCGCAGTCCAGTCTGCGAGGTGGCGCGCGGCGCGCGTGTACACGTTATCGGTGTCCGAATCGGATTCGCGGCGCTCGCCGAGGATGATGCGCACCAGGTTGTAGGGGCTCGCTTGCAGATAGAGCTGCCGCATCTCCGGCGAGATTTTGTCGTAAGGCTGGGTCGCCAGGTCCTGGAGCGCGCCCGCCTTGGCGGTGTAGCGGTAGGGTTGGAAGGGAAAGATATTAGCCATGCGGAGGAGGAACCTTCAGGATAACAGACATGGTGTTGAGTGCTGCCGGAATACCGACCGCGACCGTCAGGGAGTGCCCCAGTCGGCCGGCGCGGCACGTTTCGTGCGATTTTCTCAGCGCGAAGCTCGCGGATTGCCTTGACCGTTTGCAAATGAGTGAGTGGATCTTCTGCCGGCGATGCGACAGCCACCAACAGAGACCCTTTCCGAACCAATTTCACTTTTCGCGGTGCAGGCTTGACCATGATCGCGCCGTCCCGATTCTATCATTCACAGCAGCGGGCGGGACTGGGAGTCCCGCGCAGGCTGGGAGCCTGCCCCACTTGCGCGCTTCCGGCCGCCACGGTCGAGATGGCAGCACCACCGCCACCGAGTGGCAAGGCTTCCACAGCATCGATGAACTGCCGCAGGTGTTGAATCCGAAATCCGGCTTCGTGCAGAACTGTAACTCCACGCCGTTCATGACGACCTTCGAAGGGAACCCTGATCCGGCGGAGTATCCGAAGTACATGGTGGGTGAAAGCGACACAGTGCGGGCGCGAATTTCCCGCCGCATCCTCTGGAACAAGGAAAAATTTACATTCGACGACTGGTCGCGGGCGGCGTTCGACACGTATGCGATCGAGGCGGAGACGGAGATTCCGCGGCTGGCAGAGCGTTGGGAGGCGCTGCGGCAGTCCGATGCGCCGGGCGCCGCCAAACTGGTGCGCGCGATGGCGGAGTTGCGCGCGTGGGACCACATCAGCCGGGACTCCTCGGTCCCGATGACGCTGTTCTCGTTGTGGTTCTGGAAGCAGGACCACGACGCCAAAGCCAAGCAGGACCCGGTCGGGACGCTTGAGGGGATCGTGTCCGACCTGGAGAAGGACTTCGGGACGTGGGAGGCGCCGTGGGGCGAGGTCAACCGCTTGCAGCGCGCGCAATCGGGCGGGGGAGAACCGTTTAGCGATGCGCGCGCGAGTCTGCCGGTTTCGGGCGGTCCGGGGCCGCTGGGGACTGTGTTCAATTTCTACGCCCGTCCGGAGAAGGGGCAGAAGGAGCGCTTCGGCGTGGCGGCCATTCGTTTTGTGAGCGTGGTGGACTTCGGGCCGAGGTGCAGGCCGAATCCGTCCTGGTTTTCGGGGAGAGCTCCGATCCGAAATCGCCGCACTACTTCGACCAGGCGAAGCTTTATGCGAAGCGGCAGTTCAAGCCGGCGTGGTTCGACTTGGCGGATATACAAGCGCACATGGAACGGACTTACCATCCGGGCGAATAGTGTGGTACGTTCCACTGGCCATAAACGTGCTCTCCCTCGCGCGTTATGGCGGCGGTGGCGAGCGTGGCGACAGGCACGGAAAATGCGGCAGGGTACGTCTGGGAGGATCCCGGCGACTCGATCATGATCCAGGTCAGCCTGGACTTGGTCGAGCGGTTGGGCGCGGCGGTGCAGCAGGGCTTGGGCACAGGGCCGCGCGGCAGTGAGATAGGCGGGATTCTGTTGGGCCGGCCGCTGCCTGGTTTCAGGCGGGCGGTCCTGATCGAGGAGTTCGAACTGGCGCCTTGCGAACATTTGCGTGGCGCGTCTTACACACTCTCCCCGAAGGACCAGCGGCTGCTCGGTACGCGTCTGGCGCGTCGCGCAGCGCGGCAGGTGGTGGGCTATTTCCGGAGCCATACGCGTCCGGGGATGTATCTGGATCGGGACGATTTCGAGGTCTTCAGCCAGTACTTTCCAGAACCCTGGCAGGTGTTCCTGCTGGTGAGACCCTCGACGGAAGGTCCGGCGATGGGCGGGTTCTTCTTCTGGGAGGACGGCGACGTTAACCGGCGGTCGACTTACCACCAGTTTCCGTTCGACTGTGCGCGGCTGACCACTGGCGATTTCCCGATCACCGAGGGACAGCGCGCGGCCGCTCCGGCACCGCGTCCCGCGGCGGCTCCGGCTCCGGCTCCGCGTCCCGCGGCCGTACTGGTTCCGAAACCCGAAGTGCGCGCACGGCGCAGGCTGCCTCCGCTCCCTTGGGTGGTGGTACCCGTGATCGCGATCCTGTTTCTCATAGCGGGTCTTTTTGTATCGGAAAATCGAACGCCGGTACGCGAGGCCGCCGCAGTGAAAGCCAGCGTGCCTGTCGAGCCTTTGCTGCCGGAACCGGCTCCGAAACCAGTTCCCCAGGCGGTGGCAAGTGTGCCGGCTCCGGCGCCGCAAACCGAGCCCGTGGCGCAGGCGCCGCCAGAGAAACCCAACCCATTTGCAAATGCCAGGCCGAAGCCCGCGAAGAAGCCCTTGCCGAAGTTGGTCGCGCCGCCGCAGGTCACGGCCGCACGTGCGACGTCCCTAGAAGTCGAGCCGCCGCCGGCGCTGGCTCTTCCCATGGGTACGCTTGAGCCGAGGCTGCCCGCGGTGTTGCCCTCCCGGGTGAATGCCGCGCCTGCACCCGAGGCCGCAGTGACCTACGAGGTCCCGCACGCCGGGGTCTTCCGGCGCGCGCTGCACAAGATCGAGGGCGCGGAGGCGGCATCGGCCGCTTTTGTGCCGCCCTCTCCTATCCGGAAGGTCGCGCCGGTGAAACCCGCGGGCGGCGAGGCGCAGCCCGTGGACGTAAAGGTGTTTATCGATGAGTCGGGCAACGTGACGCGCGTGGAGGCGCTGACGAAGGGGGGCCGTGTGCTGGCCCTTGCAGCTATGAGCGCCGCGCAACAGTGGCAGTTCACGCCGGCCCGCAAACACGGCAAGCCTGTTCCCAGCGAGATGCTGCTGCATTTCCGGTAGGCGCTGACAGCGGCGGGCGAGCGAAGCTCGCCGGGGCGAGCTTCGCTCGCCGAAGAGCGGGGCTAAAGCCCCGCGCGGGCTGAAGCCCGCCCTCCATTGCTCTGCTCGCTTGCAGCGCCAACATCGACAAGACCGGTCGATGTTGAGAATGGTCAGGCTCGCACCCAGCGCCTCGCCTTCACTTCAAAGCGGGGCAAGCTTCCTTGCGGAACCAGCGCCACTGGGATACGCAACGCGAAGGCATTTGTGAGCGCCGCTTCCAACTGGTGCGTCAGAGTAGAGTCATGGACGTGCGCCGGCGCAGCTTCAATCTGGATGCTCAGTTCCGGGAGGGTGCGGTGGTTTTGAATTTCGACCCGATACTCACTTACCGCGTCGAAGCCGCGCAGAATGTTCTCGACGGCGCTGGGATACACGTTCACGCCGCGCACAACTAACATATCGTCGGTGCGGCCGAGTATCCCCCCAGTCAGCGCCAAGTCATGAGTTCCACATTCGCAACGACCTTCCGGCGCAGCCTGCACAATGTCACTCGTCCGATACCGCAGCAACGGAGATCCGAGGCGGCCGAGGTTAGTCAGCACTAACTCGCCGGCAACTCCGCGCGGCACGGGCTGGCCGGTCAAGGGGTCGATCACTTCCGCAATGTAAGAGTCGCCGATCACGTGCAGCACGCCGGGACGCTTCGGACAGCCGTAACTGACAGGACCGATCTCGGTCATGCCATGATGATCGACTACGCGCGCGCCGCGCCAGAGTTGCGAGATGCGGCCGCGGGTGGCCGGCACACTGCCACCCGGTTCGCCGGCGACAATCAGGGTCCGCACTTTGGCGGCCGCCAGGTCGATGTTCTCCTCGGCAGCCACCTCGGCCAACCGGATGGCATACGTGGGAGTGCAGCACAGCACGGTGGCCGAGCTTTCGATGATGGTGCGCAATCGCGCAGCGCTGCGCATACCGCCTCCAGGTATGGCGAGGCAGCCCACCCGCGTGGCGGCTTCGAACCCGACCCAGAATCCGAGGAATGGCCCGAAGGAGAAGGCGAAGAAGATGCGGTCTCCAGAGCCGACGCCGGCGGCCTGGTACACGCGGGTCCAATTGGCGATCATCCAATCCCAGCTCTCGGGTGTATCCAGCCAGCGCATGGGAGTTCCGGTTGTGGTAGCGCTAGTCTGGCAGAAACGGGTGTAACGATCGAGGGGAAAAGTCAGGTTAGAGCCATAGGGCGGATGCGCTTGCTGGTCTTCGATCAACTCTTGTTTGAGAGTGAAGGGTAGGTTGGCGAGGTCTGCCTGCGGGCTGACGCCACTCAGTTTGGCGGCGTAGAAAGGGTTTCCAGGAAGGATGGCCGCCAGAAGCTCGCGCAGTTTGGCTAGCGGCATGACTCCAGAACCTCTCCAGTTGCCAGCGGCTTGCCATGCGGGAGCGGCTCGGGCACGGCTGCGAACTTGGCCACCGCATCGAATAGCGGTCGAAAGTCGCGGAAGAGGTTGCCCATCAGGCAGTCTGTCATATCACCTTTGAGCTGCGGGAACTCGGCGATGAACACGCGGAAGCTGAACACATGGTTATAGAAGGCGTAAACTAATTTGCGCATGGCCTCAACACCTGCGCAGACCTGCGCGCCGTACGCGGCGAAGCGGGACGCGGAAACGTCGCCGGCTTCCAGCGCCGCATCTACGGCGTCCGCGGCGAGTTCCCCGCTGCGCAGCGCCAGCAGGACGCCGGACGAGAATACGGGGTCCAGGAAACCGAAAGCGTCGCCGGCCAGGACCAGTCCGTCGGCGGCGCAGTGGCGCGAGCGATAGGAGTATTCTCCAGTTACGCGATAGGGTCCGAATTGTTGGCCGGCCGCCAGGTGCTGCTCGATCCAGGCGTTTTTGTTGACTTCACGGTGAAAGATGGCGGCCAGGTCGCGCGTATCTTTGTAGAGGTAGTCCTTTTCCGCGACTACACCCACACTTACTATGTCGTCCGCCAGGGGGATGTACCAGAACCAACCTTTCTCCGGCACATAGGCGACAGTTGTGGCGCCTTCGTCGATTCCGGGGTCGCGCAACGCGCCTTTGTAGTAAGTCCAGACGGCGATCTTATTCAAGAACGGATCGCGCACCTTCCAACCGTTGCGTGTTACGGCGAAGGCATCGCGTCCGGTGGCGTCGATGGTGACGGACGAGTGGAACTCGCGCATCACGCCATCCTTAGTGACCGCCTTGACTCCGGTGACTGCGCCATCCGGCTGAATCAGCTCGCGGGCGGTAATCTCTTCGATTACCTCCGCGCCTTTCTCGCGGGCGTTGTCGAGCAGCAGTTGGTCGAACTCGCTGCGCAAAACCTGCCAGGTCGCGGAAGCTTCGTGCGCGAGCTGTTGAGAGAAATAGAACGGCACGGAGGCGCGTCCACTCGAGCCGACGAACTGCACGCTGTGCTTTCTGGTGAAATGCGAAGCCTTCATACGGTCGAGCACGCCGATCCGTTCCAGGGTGAAGTAGCCGTAGGGCAGCAGCGACTCGCCGATGTGGTAACGCGGAAACTTTTCCTTTTCCAACACCACCACGCGCCGCCCTTTGGCGGCCAGCACCGCGGCAACCGTAGAACCGGCCGGGCCGCCTCCGATCACAATGACATCATAGGAATTGCCGTTCTGCATGGGCCGAGGTCCTTACGCGGTGAGCGCCAGCTTGTGTTCGGGCAGGAAAAACTCGTAAAGCAAACGGTCGACCTGCAACAGACCATCGCGGGTGAGACGCAAGCTATCCGCATCTGTGGTCAGGAAGCCCCGATCGCGCAAGATGTTTACAGGGGTGGCAAAGCGCTCTTGAATCCGTACACCGAACTTGTCTTTGAAGTACTGGTTACGAACACGTCCCAATTTCATTTGCAGGATCAACTCGCGGATGAGGCGCTGTTCCTGTGTAAGAGTGAGCGCACGGTATATCGGAAGAACGCCATGGCGCAGCTTGTCGGAATAAGTCTCGAACTCGTGTTCGTTCTGAAAGTGAGTGCCCTGCACATGCGAGAAAGAGGCGACACCCAGACCGATCATATCCGCGCCGGACCACAACAGATCGGTATAAACGAAGCGTGTCTTCGCGGGATCCTTCACCGCCGTGTAAGCGCTGCGCACCGTATAGCCGGCGTCTTCCAGCTCGGAGAATGCGTAACGAACCCAGTCGCGCTTGGTCTTCCAGGCGGCTACGGGAGCGACCGACTGTCCCATGACTTTCATCTCTTTGAAGATGGTGGTGTTGTAAGGGACTTCCATCTGGTAGATGGTGACGCTGTCCGGGTCGAACTCGATCGTCTTCCGCACGCAGTCGCGCCAGTTGGCGGTAGTTTCACCCACCATGCCGGCAATGAGATCGATATTGATCTGCGGGAAGCCGATGGAGCGGGCGAAGCGGTACGCGGGTCCGATCTCTTTCGACGTGTGCGCGCGGCCGTTGATTTTCAAGATCTCGTCATCGAAATTCTCGATGCCCAGGCTGAGACGAGTGACTCCGAGTTCCTTGATCACCTGGAGTTTGCCTTCGGTAAGGGTCCCCGGCTCGCACTCGAAGGCGACCTCCTCGGCTTCGTCCCACGGCAGCAGACGCTTCATGCGCTCCACCAGGCTGGAAAGCTGGCGGGAGGAAATGTAAGAGGGTGTTCCGCCTCCAAAGTAGATGAACTTCGGTTTGCGTGCGCCGATGAAGGGTTTCTCGGAGTATAGAGTCAGTTCCTGGATGGCGGTGTCGAGATAGCCTTCCACTTCGGCGGCATTTTTGTCGGTATACACCTTGAAGTAACAGAAGTGACACCGCTTGCGGCAGAAGGGGATGTGGAGATAGATGCCTAGCGGCGTGCCCGGGGCGGGCGGGCGGTCCAGCGCGGCGAAGACATCGCCAACGTGCGCCGGGCTCCAGAAGGAGTACGGGGGATAGTTGGAGACGAAATAGCTACCGGCGGTGGTTTGTTCGGTTTCGGTGTCGGTCAGCATCCGGTTAAATCCAGTATACCGCTCCGTTGAAGACGCACCTCGAGCCCGCCGGCCTGCGGCCGGTGGACCGGCGAGGGCGCCGGTCCGCGGGCGAGGGCGCCCGCCCCACAAAGGCGCGTCTTCATCATCTTTGGTGGCCC
>Ga0181536_10000342_pt1 | contig 56422 bp, 51 predicted proteins | sample PEATcosm2014_Bin_41_FD_121105 | JGI IMG/M metagenome (GOLD analysis project Ga0181536, IMG submission 121105) | Peatland microbial communities from MTU Mesocosm Facility, Houghton, MI, USA - PEATcosm2014_Bin17_60_metaG | ecosystem: Environmental > Terrestrial > Soil > Wetlands > Peat | place...
AATATGAAGCGCCCCCGGCAGGACTCGAACCTGCGCCACCGGCTCCGGAGGCCGGTGCTCTATCCGCTGAGCTACGGGGGCGGGTGTGCCCGTGCCTGTGCACGAGCAGGGGTCGATCGTAGTCCTCACGCACTTGCGGCGGTCCCGCCGGCTCCGGAGTGCGCGAAGGCTGCCGTATCCTGCACTTCCATGCCGACGGACCACGACGTCGCCACCGCCGCTCCGGAGCGCCGTCTGCTCCCGCGCACGGCCGCCGTCGACGAGAAGGGCCACCTCCATGTCGGGGGTGTCGACCTCCTCGAGCTGGCCGAGGAGTTCGGGACGCCGTTGTTCGTCTACGACGAGGACCACCTGCGCCAGGCCTGCCGGGAGGCCGTGGCGGCCTGGGGGGACGGCGTCGCGTATGCCACCAAGGCCTTCCTGTGCCGGGCCATGGCCCGCCTGGCCCACGAGGAGGGCCTGCACCTCGACGTCGCGTCGGGCGGCGAGCTCCACGTCGCGCTCTCGGCCGGTGTGCCTCCGGAGCGCCTCGTCATGCACGGCAACAACAAGTCGACGGGCGAGCTGACCGCCGCGCTCGAGCACGGCGTCGGCCGCATCGTGGTGGACTCCTTCGACGAGATCGCCCGGCTCGGAGGCCTGCTGGAGTCGTCCCCGCCCGTGCGGGACCGGCCGCGCGTCCTCGTCCGGGTGACGCCGGGCGTCGAGGCGCACACCCACGAGTTCGTGCGCACCGGGCAGGAGGACTCCAAGTTCGGCTTCTCCGTCTCCTCGGGCGCCGCGGCGGAGGCGGTCGCCGCTCTCGAGCTCCTGCCCGGGGTCGAGCTGGTGGGGGTGCACGCCCACATCGGCAGCCAGGTGTTCGACGCCTCCTCCTTCGAGCAGGCGGCCGAGGTGCTCGGCGCCTTCTTCGCACCACTCGAGCTGCCCGAGCTGGTCGTCGGCGGCGGGCTGGGGGTGCCCTACGTCAACGGCGAGACGGCACCGACCCAGGCCGAGTGGGCGGCGGCCACCCGCGGCGCCTGCGCCAGGGCGGGCGTGGACCCGGCCACCCGGATCTCGGCCGAGCCCGGGCGCTCCATCGTGGCCACCGCCGGCGTCACCCTCTACACGGTCGGCACGGTCAAGCACCTCCCGGGGATCCGCACCTATGTGAGCGTCGACGGGGGCATGAGCGACAACCCGCGGCCCGTGCTCTACGGGAGCGGGTACGAGGCCTTCCTGCCACGATCGGCCACTGCGCCCCGCCCGCGGCCGGTGCGCGTGGTGGGCAAGCACTGCGAGAGCGGGGACCTCGTGGTGCCCGAGGCCTACGTGCCCGACGACCTGGCTGTGGGCGACATCCTGGCCACACCGGTCACGGGTGCCTACGGCTACGTCATGGCCTCGAACTACAACAAGGTGCCGCGGCCGGCCGTCGTCTTCGTCTCGGAGGGCACCGCCCGCGTCGCCGTGCGCCGGGAGACCTTCGAGGACCTGACGCGCCTCGACGCCTGAGCGCGCGCCGGCCGGACAGCCCGGTGGCGGCGCGGGCAGCCTGTACCGTTTGGAGGTGACCGCCGACAAGGCCAGGACCCGCGCCGATGCATCCGAGGGCGCCACCGACCGGCCGCACGCGCACCCCGCGCCCACGGTCCGCGTGGCGCTGCTCGGGTGCGGCAACGTGGGCGGCGCGCTGGCCGAGATACTCCTCACCCGTGCCGACGACGTCGCCGCCCGCACCGGCATCCGCCTCGACCTGGTCGGGATCGCCGTGGCCGACCCGGACAAGCCCCGCGCACCGGCCATCGACAGGGACCTCATCGGCACCGATGCCGCCGCACTGGTGGCCCGGGACGACGTCGACGTCGTCGTCGAGCTGATCGGCGGGCTCCATCCGGCCCACGAGCTGATCGAGGCGGCGCTGCGCAGCGGCAAGCCCGTCGTCACCGGCAACAAGGCGCTGCTCGCCACCGCCGGGGCCGAACTGGCCGAGGTCGCCGCCGCGGCCGGCGTGGACCTCCTCTACGAGGCGGCCGTGGCCGGTGCCATCCCGGTCATCCGGCCGTTGCGCGAGTCGCTCGCCGGCGAGCAGATCCTGCGCGTCATGGGGATCGTCAACGGGACCACCAACTACATCCTCACCCGCATGGAGGAGCAGGGCGACAGCTACGACGACGTGCTGCGCGACGCGCAGGAGCTCGGGCTGGCCGAGCGGGACCCCACCGCCGACGTGGAGGGCCACGACGCCGCGGCCAAGGCCGCCATCCTCGCCTCCCTCGCGTTCGGGTCGGACATCGTCGACGCCGATGTGCACCGCGAGGGGATCACCGGTGTGAGCGCGGCCGATGTCGCGTACGCCAGCCGCCTGGGATACTCCGTGAAGCTGCTCGCCATCGCCGAGCTGGTCGACGGCGGCCCCGAGATCTCGGTCCGCGTGCACCCGGCCATGGTCCCGAGAGCGCACCCGCTGGCGGCGGTGCGCGGCGCCTTCAACGCCGTCTTCGTCGAGGGAGCGGTGAGCGGCGAGCTCATGCTCTACGGGCGCGGCGCCGGGGGCGGGCCGACCGCGAGCGCCATGCTGGGCGACCTGGTGGACGCCTCGCGGAACCTGCTCGCCGGCGCACCCTCGCCGGCGCCGAAGAGGACCAGCACGACGGTGCGGTCCCAGGGCGACATGCGCTCCGCCTTCTACCTGAGCATGGACGTGGCCGATCGGCCCGGCGTCCTGGCCGCGGTGGCCAAGATCTTCGGCGACCACGACGTCTCCATCCGCGCCATGGAGCAGGTGGGGCTGGCCGAGGAGGCCCGGCTGATCTTCCTGACCCACGTCGCACGAGAGGGCGACCTGCTCGCCACCATCGACACGCTGCGCCAGCACCAGGCGGTCGACCGGGTGAGCGGCGTGCTCCGCGTCATCGGCGAGCGGGACGGGGACGGCGGGGGAGCGGGCGCGCCGTGATGTCGGGCTGGCGCGGCGTGATGGAGGAGTACCGCGAGTTCCTCCCCATCGGCGCCGGGACGCCCGTCGTCACCCTGCTGGAGGGCGGGACACCCCTGCTGCCCGCACCGCGCCTGTCCGGGCGTGTCAACGCGGACGTCTGGCTGAAGGTCGAGGGGGCGAACCCGACGGGGAGCTTCAAGGACCGGGGCATGACGATGGCCATCTCCATGGCTGTCGACGAGGGGGCCAAGGCGGTCGTGTGCGCATCGACGGGGAACACGTCGGCCTCGGCGGCGGCGTACGCGTCGCGCGCCGGCCTCGGGTGCGTGGTGCTCATCCCCGAGGGGCACATCGCCCTGGGCAAGCTGGCGCAGGCGCTCATGCACGGCGCCCGGGTGCTGCAGGTGCGGGGGAACTTCGACCAGCTGCTGACGATCGTGCGGGAGCTCCCGAACCACGCGCCGATCACCGTCGTGAACTCGGTCAACCCGCACCGGATCGAGGGACAGAAGACGGGCGCCTTCGAGATCGTCGACGTCCTGGGCGATGCACCGGACGTGCACTGCATCCCGGTGGGCAACGCCGGGAATATCTCGGCCTACTGGCGCGGTTACCTGCAGTACAAGGAGGCCGGGCGGTCGACCAGGCTGCCGCGCATGATGGGCTTCCAGGCCGCCGGCGCGGCCCCGATCGTGCTGGGTCACCCCGTCGAGAACCCCGAGACGATCGCCACCGCGATCCGCATCGGGAACCCGGCCAGCTGGTACTCGGCCACGGCCGCCGCGTCCGAGTCCGGCGGGTCGATCACGGCGGTCACCGACGACGAGATCATGGAGGCGTACACGTTCCTCGCCGACCAGGAGTCCGTCTTCTGCGAGGCGGCCTCCTCGGCATCGGTGGCCGGGCTCCTCAAGCAGGGCGTGCCGGAGGGGTCCCGGGTGGTGTGCGTCCTGACCGGGCACGGGCTGAAGGACCCTGACCTGGCCATCAAGGCCATCTCGGTGCCCTCGGTCATCGATCTCGACCTCGACACGGTCCTGGCCGAGATCTCGCTCTGAGGGCGATCCCGGCACCACGGATGCACAACCCGGCCTGCGGGAAACCGGGGTGTGTTGGCATCACCCATCCCGTCCCGCTAGAGTGAAGACATCCCCACTGCGCTTCGAAGCGCTCTCCGCGGGTACAAGCGGTCCCGGGAGAGCATCACGCAGAGGTGATCCGGGGGAGGGCATTCACACGCGAATCCCTTCTCCTTCCTTTAAATTTTCTCGCCACGCGCGGACGAACCCCGGGCTGGCGACAACCCTCGTAGATGAGGAGCCCGATGACTGCGGAACAGCAGCTCGAACGATCGGTTCTCGAAGGCAAGGAGCGCGACGAGCTCAGTGCCATCGCCCAGGCCATGTCGCTCAAGACGACGAGCCGGACCAAGAAAGCCGACATCATTGACCAGATCCTGGATGCAACCGGCGTGACATCCGGACCCGCCGCGGGCGGGCAGAGCAACGGCGCCGCCGGCCACGGCGAGACCAACGGCGCCGCCAAGCCGGCGCGGCGCTCTCGGGGGGGCGCAACGGCCGCATCCGCCAACGGCGAGGCCGCCGGAGCCGCGGTGCCCGCTGGAGACCAGGGGGCGGAGCCGTCAGCGCCCGCCCAGGCCGAGACCACCGCCCCGACGACCACCACCACCGAGGCGGCCCCGGCCAGAGACTCCGGACCGGCCGTCTTCGTCGAGCCGCCCGAGCTGGCCGACGGCGCCGAGGTGACACCGCGCCAGAACGGGCAGGGCCAGGGCCAGGGCCAGGGTCAGAACCAGGGCAACCGGAACCGCCAGAACCAGGGCAACCAGAACCGCGGCAACCAGGACCGCGGCAACCAGGACCGCGGCAACCAGGCCGGTGACGACGCGGGCAACCGGCGCAGCCGGCGCCGGCGCGGCCGCGACCGTGGCCAGACCGGCGGCGAGCTCCAGGGCGGCGGCGGCCAGGAGCAGCCGTACTCGGGCGAGCTCGTCGAGGTGAAGGGCATGCTCGACCTGCGCGACGAGGGCTACGGATTCCTGCGCTGCGAGGGCTACCTTCCTTCGACCAAGGACGTCTACGTCTCCATCAGCCAGGCCCGGCGCTTCGCGCTGCGGCGCGGCGACTACGTCGAGGGCGCGTGCCGCCCGGCGTCGAACAACGAGAAGTACCCGGCGCTCCTGCGCATCGACTCCATCTCGGGTCTCGATCCCGAGGCCGCCCGCGACCGGGCCCGTTTCGAGGACCTCACGCCCCTGTTCCCCGACTCTCGCCTCAACCTCGAGATGCCCGGCGACAAGGACAACCTGACGGCCCGGATCGTCGACCTGCTCTCGCCGATCGGCAAGGGCCAGCGCGGCATGATCGTCTCGCCGCCCAAGGCCGGCAAGACGACGGTCATGAAGCAGATCGCCCACAGCATCGAGGCCAACAACCCCGAGGTGCACCTCATGGTGCTGCTCGTCGACGAGCGGCCCGAAGAGGTCACCGACATGCGGCGCTCGGTCAAGGGCGAGGTCATCGCGTCGACGTTCGACCGCCCGGCTGACGAGCACACCCAGGTGGCCGAGCTGGCCATCGAGCGGGCCAAGCGGCTCGTCGAGATGGGCAGGGACGTCGTCATCGTCCTCGACGGCATCACCCGGCTCGCCCGCGCCTACAACCTGGCCGCGCCGGCGACCGGGCGCATCATGTCGGGTGGTGTCGACTCCGGTGCGCTCTACCCGCCCAAGAAGTTCTTCGGCGCCGCGCGCAACGTGGAGGAGGGCGGCTCGCTGACCATCTTGGCCTCGGCGCTGGTGGAGACCGGCTCGAAGATGGACGAGGTGATCTTCGAGGAGTTCAAGGGCACCGGCAACATGGAGCTCCGCCTCGACCGCCGACTGTCGGAGCGCCGCCTCTACCCGGCCATCGACGTCAACGCCAGCTCGACCCGCCACGAGGAGCTGCTCTTCGAGCGGGGCCAGCTCCAGCAGGTCTGGAAGTTGCGCCGGGTGCTGAACGCGCTGGCCAGCGACGGCAAGGATGCGGCCGGCCTGGAGCTGCTCATGGACAAGATCCGCACCACGGCGAGCAACGACGAGTTCCTGGCCGAGATCGCCAAGGGCCCCGCGACCTGATCGAGGCCGCCGGCCGGTCCGCCGGCGCCCGGCCGGTCCGCCGGTGCCACCCCTAGACTGAACCGACGACATCGACACCTGGAGACACCATGAAGCCCGACATCCACCCCAACTACGTAGAGGCGACGGTCAAGTGCTCGTGCGGCAACACGTACGTGACGCACTCGACCAAGGCGGATCTCCACGTCGAGCTGTGCAACGAGTGCCACCCCTTCTTCACCGGGAAGCAGAAGCTGGTCGACTCCGGAGGACGGGTGGAGCGCTTCCAGCGTCGCTACGGCGAGCGGAAGACCAAGGCCAAGGCCAAGCCCGGCGCGGCGGCGGCGCAGGACTGATCCCGCCGGGGCGCGGCGCGCCCACCGAGCCGCCGCCCTCGTGAGGAACAGACCCGAGAGGCATGTTCGAGGACCGGATCGCCGCGCTCGAGACGGAGTACGAGGCCGTCGAGGCCGAGCTCGCCGACTCCGCCACCCACTCTGACCCGGACCGCTTGCGCGACCTTTCGCGGCGGCACAAGGAGCTCGGCGAGATCGTGCGCGCCTGGCACGACCTCACCGCCGCCAGCGAGGACCTCACTGCGGCCCGCGAGATGCTGACCGAGGCATCGGGAGACGACCGCGAGGTCATGCGGCTCGAGGTCGACGATGCGGAGTCGCGGGTGGCCGGGATGGAGGAGCGGATCCAGGAGCTGCTGCTGCCCAAGGATCCGAACGAGGGGCGCAACGTGATCATTGAGATCCGCGGCGCGGTGGGGGGCGACGAGGCGAACCTGTTCGCCCGCGTGCTCTACGACATGTACCTGCGCTTCGCGGCGATGAGGAAGTGGAAGGTCGAGATCCTCTCCGAGGACGCCTCGGACAAGGACGGGATCAACGAGGCCGTCTTCCTCGTCAAGGGCCCGGACGCCTACATCAGACTGGAGCACGAGGCCGGCACGCACCGCGTGCAGCGGGTGCCGGTCACCGAGGCCAAGGGGAGGATCCATACGTCCACCGCCACGGTGACCGTGCTGCCCGAGGCGGAGGAGGTCGAGGTCGCCATCGACCCCAACGACCTCAAGATCGACGTCTACCGCTCGACCGGTCCGGGCGGGCAGTCGGTCAACACCACCGACTCGGCCGTGCGGATCACGCACATCCCCACCGGCACGGTCGTGGCGATGCAGGACGAGAAGAGCCAGATACAGAACCGGGCCAAGGCCATGGTGGTGCTGCGCTCCAGGCTCCTGAAGGCCGAGCAGGACCGCCAGAGCGCCGAGATGTCGGCCCAGCGGCGCGGCCAGGTCGGGGCGGGGAACCGCACCGACAAGATCCGCACCTACAACTTCAAGGAGAACCGGGTCACCGACCACCGGATCAACCTCACCCTCTACAAGTTGGACCAGGTGCTGGCGGGCGACCTCAACGAATTGACCGATGCGCTGATGGCCGACAAGCGGGGTCGCCAGCTGTCGGGCGAGGAGGACGGCGAAGGGTGACGGTGGCGGCGGGCCCGACGCGTGGCGCGCTGGTCGCCGAGCTGGCCGAGGTCGTGGGCGCGCCGCACGAGGCGCGCTTCATCGTCGACGAGGTGCTCGGCCTCGGTCTCGTCCTCGGGCACCCGCACGTGCCGACCGGCCCGCTGGACGAGAGTGCGGTCGCGGCGGCGCGCTGCATGGCGGCGCGCCGGGCGGCGGGGGAGCCGCTGCAGTACGTCTTCGGGCACTGGCCCTTCCGCGACCTGGACCTCCTGGTGGACCCGCGCGTGCTCATCCCGCGCCCCGAGACCGAGCAGGTCGCCGAGGTGGCGGTGGCCGAGGCGCGCCGTCTCGGCCGCGGGAGCTCGGGCGGGGGCGTCGTGGCCGTCGACGCCGGCACCGGCACCGGTGCCCTCGCGCTCGCCCTGGCCACCGCGCTGGGACCGCAGGCGCTGCGCGAGGTCTGGGCCGTCGACGCCAGCGCCGACGCGCTCGAGGTGGCGGCGGCGAACGTGGCCGCGGTGCGCGCGCGTCGCGCCGGTGCACTGCCACGCATGGAGCTGATCAGCGGCAGCTGGCTGCAACCGCTGCCGGCCTCGCTGCGGGGGGCGGTGGACCTCGTCGTCTCCAACCCGCCCTACGTGTCCGAGGAGGAGTGGTCCGTGCTGGCCCCCGAGGTGCGCGCCGAGCCGCGCCGGGCGCTCGTGGCGGGGCCCGCCAGCGACGGCACGCCCGGGCTGGGGGACGTGGAGGCCGTGCTGGGGCAGGCCGCGCACTGGCTCGGGCGCCCGGGCACCGCAGTGGTCGAGCTGGCGCCGCACCAGGCGGCCGCGGCCGCCGACCTGGCCCGACGCCTCGGGTACGACGACGTGCGGGTCGAGCCTGACCTGGCGGGTCGGCCCCGCGCACTGGTGGCTCGGACGGCACGGGTGGCGCGCTGAGATGGGGACCGTGGACGACGCGGACGCGGCGGACGCGGCACGCCCGCCGGTCGTGGCCGCCGGCGCGACCGCGGCGGCGGAGGCACTGGCGGCCGGTGCCGTCATCGCCGTGCCTGCCGCGGGCGGCTACTGCCTCGCGGTGTGTGCGGGCTCGCCCGACGTCGAGGAGCAGCTGGTGGAGCTGGCCGCCGACCCCGAAGGACCGCACTACGCCGTCGGCTCCACCGAGGCGCTGCGCTCTCTCACGTCGGGCTGGACCGACGAGGTGGGTCGACTGCTGGAGCGCTGCTGGCCCGGCCCGCTCGAGGTCTTCCTGCCCCGGGCCGACGTCCCCGGGACGGACGGCGAGGACACGGGCCGAGAGGCGGCCGCCGACCCGGCGGGTGCGCCGTCGCGCGCCTGGGCGGTCGTCGTGGGCATGCCCGACGGCCGGGCGCTGCGCCGGCTGTGCCGGGAGCAGGGCCCCTGGCGCACGGTGCCGCTCAACTTCACGGAGGCGGAGCAGGTGGCCCAGGCCTTCGATGCGGCCGCGGTGGCGCTGGTGGTCGACGGCGGGCGACGCGAGGGGCAGCCGCCGACGCTGGTGGACGCGACCGTCTCGCCGGTGCGGGTCCTGCGCGAGGGTGCGCTGCCGGCGAGCTTCATCGAGGGGACCATGCTCATGGGCACACGGCGGCGCTTCAGCCTGCGCCGGCGCGGCGGCGAGCGCGGGTCGGCCTGACGCTCGGGCGGGCCCGCCCTCCTCAGGGCGCGGAGGCCCGCTCCACCGCCGGCAGGCGGCTGACCGAGCGTCGTGCCTCCCAGTGGCTGCGGCGCCCCCCGAGGGCGGCGAAGTACGCCGGGCGGTCGGAGAGCGCGTAGGTGGCCAGCCACAGCCGCTTGAGGTGCCGCTTGTAGCCGTGCGCGACGTCGTCCTCGTAGGCCGTGCGGCCGTGGAGCACGTGGTAGTTGTTGATGAACTGCATCTCGCCGGGTTGCAGGTCCATGTACACGTTGAAGTCCGGGTCGTTGGCGAGCGCGGAGACCGTGGCGATCGCCTCGCGGGCGGTCGGGCTGAGGCGGGGCGCGTCGGGATGGCGCTGCGAGGCGAGGATGTACTGGGGGATGAAGCGCACGAAGAGCCGGCCGGCGTGCTCGGTGAACCCGGGCACCGAGTAGAAGGCCCGGGCCCCCTCGGCCTGCTCGCCCCGGGTGTCGTAGGGCAGTGCCTCGTAGAGCGCAGCCGCCAGCTCGGGTGACTCGCGGACCAGGTGGTTGTGGATCGCCACGGCGTTGGCGACGCAGGAGAGGCCGCCGGTGCGGGCCGTGCGCAGGCAGAGCAGCCCCACGAGGTCGGAGCCGTCCGTGTGGTAGTCGAGCGCGATGCCGCCGAGCTCGTTGCCGCGCACCGTCGGGTCGTCGACCGTCTTGCCCTGGTCGGTGACGTCGCCCAGCACGTGCCCGTGCTTGTTCTGCGCCCACGGCTCGCCGAGGTGCAGCCCGATGGCCCAGTAGAGGAGCGTCAGGTCGTCGTCACCGTAGCGATCGGTGTCCAGGGTCGCGATGCGCACGAAGCCGCGGCCGTCGAGGAGGGCCTGCACGGCGCCGTCGAGCTTGGCGGCCAGGGCGTCGAGCGGGAAGTCCGCGCGCCCGAGCTCCAGTGGGTCGGTGCTCTTCTTCTTCGCCGTCGCCAATGCGGCATGGAGCTCGGCGTGGTCGGCCCCGGTCAGCCGCAGCGTCCAGGACTCCTGGTCGGCGACGTCGACCGCCCTCCATTCGGCCGCTGGCTCCAGCTCGCGCAATTCACTCGTCTCCATGTGGGCTCCCTCCCGCCACTCAGCCGGTGGCACGCACGAGCCGTCCGGGCAGCGCTCCCGTCGGCTCACCGTCTCGATAGGTGATCTGCCCTGCGACCACGGTGGCGCAGTAGCCCCGGGCCCGTTGCAGGAGCCGCTTGCCCCCGGCGGGCAGGTCGTAGGCCATGACCGGCACCTCACAGCGGAGGCGGTCGAAGTCGATGACGTTCAGGTCGGCGCGCCGGCCCGGGGACAGCACACCGCGGTCGTGCAGTCCGACGGCCCGGGCCGTCGAGCTGGTCAGCTGTGCCACCACCCAGCCCACGGGCATGCGGCCGTGCGAGCGGTCGCGGGCCCAGTGCGTGAGGGCGTAGGTCGGGAAGCTGGCGTCGGCGATGATGCCCACGTGGGCGCCGCCGTCGCCCAGCCCGAAGACGGTGTCGGGGTGGGCGAGCATCTCGCCGCAGGCGTCGAGGTGGCCGTCGGCGTAATTCGAGAACGGGACGAAGAGGAAGTTGTGTCCGCCGTTCTCGGCCAGCAGGTCCATGGTGAGCTCGGCGGGGTCGACGCCCCGGGACTCGGCCATGCGCTGCACGCACGTCTCGGGGGCCGGCTCGTAGTCGGGCACTTCGCCGAGGGGGTACATGCGGCCGTAGTCGACGAGGCGGCGCACGGGACTGTGCGGTCGCTCGCCTTCTGTCAGACGGGCCCGGAAGGCGGGGTCGCGCAGCGCGGCCACCTGCGCCTCGAGGGGCTGCCCGGCGACCTCGCGGAACGCGGGGTGGCCCGAGAAGGGATGGAACGAGGACTGCAGCCCGAGCAGCAACCCCACCGGCCGGGGTGCCACCTGGGCCCGGATGGGCAGCCCGTCGTCGGCCGCCTGCGCAATCTGCGCCAGCAGGTCGCGCCACGCCTCGGGCCGTTGGTGGCTCTGGGCCAGCGAGACCGACAGGGGGCAGCCCGTGCGCTCGACCAGGCCTCTGATCAGGGAGAACTCGGCGTCGGGGTCGGGCCAGAAGTCCGAGATCAGCTCCACCACGCCGTGCCCGGCGTCGGCCACGCCGAGGGCGATCGCCTCGAGCTCGTCGGCCCGTGCGCGCAGCGACGGCGTCGGGTCGCCCGTCGCCGTCCGGTGGTTCAACGTCCGCGACGTCGAGAAGCCGATGGCCCCGGCCGACAGGGCCTCGGTGGCGAGCCGGCGCATGGCGGCCATGTCGTCCCCGGTCGCGTCCTCCAGGCGGGCAGCCCGCTCGCCCATCACGTAGAGCCGGAGCGCGCCATGGGGCAGCTGCGCGCACAGATCGATGTCGTGGTGCCGGCGCTCGACCGCGTCGAGGTACTCGCCGAAGCTCTCCCAGGACCACTCGATCCCCTCCTCGAGCACGGCACCGGGGATGTCCTCGACGCCCTCCATGAGGGAGATCAGCCGGTCGTGCGCGTCGGGCCGTACGGGCGCGAAGCCCACGCCGCAGTTGCCCATCACCGCCGTGGTGACACCGTGCCAGCTGCTCGGCGTGACACGCGAGTCCCACGTGGCCTGCCCGTCGTAGTGGGTGTGGATGTCGACGAAGCCCGGCGTGACGAGCAGGCCGGCGGCGTCGATCTCCTCGCGCCCCCGCCCGGGCACCGTGCCGACGGCGGCGATCATCGCCCCGTCGACCGCAACGTCCGCCGTCACCGGCTCGCCGCCGAGGCCGTCGGCCACCTGGCCGCCGCGGATCACGAGGTCGTGCGCCATCTGTGCCATGCCTGCCCTACCCCTCAGCCCCCTCGGGGACGCCCCGGGGGATATAGTTAGATCACTCTAACTATATCCCATGAGAGCCGCCGCCACAAGGGCCGGCCCGACTCACCGGGATCCGGGCGTCACGGGCCCGTCCCGAACACGTTGCCGAGCCGCTCCTCCCGCGTCTCGGCGTGGGCCTCGTAGAGCTCGCGCAGGAAGGCCCGCATGGCGGTGCGGTCGACGCCGGGCACCAGCTGCTCCATCCTGTCCGCCAGCTCCTCTTCGAAGCGGGCCAGCCTGGCCCGTCCGGCCGCCGTCAGCTCGATCCTGGTCACCCGCCCGTCGCCCTTCTCGTCGACGGCGTCGGTGACCCAGCCCTGCTGGCGCAGGCCGTTGATCATGGTGGAGACCGTCGGCTTGGTCACCTCGTGGGCGGCGGCGAGCTCGCCCGCCCGCCGGGATCCACCCAGCAGGTAGAGGAGGGTCCGGTACTGCGCCATGCTCAGGTCGCCCCGGCGGGCCACCTGCTCGAACTCCCGGTAGAGGGACACCACGAGGCGCACCCCGGGCACCCGGTCGTCCCGTGTCGCGGCCATCACCTCACGTTAGGTCCGCCTCGCCGTGCGGGTGGCGCTACCCGTCGAGCGACAGAGCCCCGCCTTCGGCCAGGACGCCGGTGCGACCGATGCCCTCCTCCGCGCACAGGAGCGCAAGGGCGTCGGGGTCGGTCACGTTGCCCCAGGCGCGGCTGTCGTCCCCGGTCCGGCAGGCGAGGATGCCGCGCTCGGGCGTGCCGTCGCGGTCGAAGGTCACGGTGTAGGTCTCGACGCGGACCGGCCCGCTCGCCTCCGCGTCGACGGTGCACCGGGGCAGCGCGTCGACCTCGGGCTGGACGTCGCGCCAGGCGAAGGGGCGGGACCCGCCGTCAGCCGGTGGGCGCGACGCGTAGATCCCGACGGAGTGCTTCGTGGCGTACCACCCCAGGCCTGTCACGAGCGCGGTCGCTCCGGGGTCGGCACGCAGCGCGCCGACGGCCCGCGCGATGCCGTGCGAGGTGTAGTTGTTCCCGGGGCCGCCGCCGAAGGTGAGCCCCCCGGTCAGCGTCAGGGCTCGCGCCGGGTCGTCGACGGAGAGCCCGAGCTCCGCCGCCGCCATCTGCACCACGACGGGGAAGCACGAGTACAGGTCGATGGCCGCCACGTCGTCGATCCCGACGCCGGCCAGCTCGAGCGCGGCCGCCCCGGCCAGCCGGATGGCGGGGGAGCGGTGCAGTTCGGGGCGGTGCGAAATGAACCAGTGGTCGTTGGCGTCGGCGCCGGCCAGCGGGAAGACCCAGCGGTCCTCGGGCACGCCGGCGGCGCGGGCGGCCTCCGCCGAGCACACGATGTAGCCGGCCCCCTGGTCGACCTGCATGTTGGCCGTGCACAGCTTGGGGTAGGGGAACGAGACCATCCGGTTGTCCGTCGCCGGGGTGACGATCTCGGAGGCGGGCCGGGGGGTGCGGATCCACGCGTGGGGGTTGGTGGCCGCCACCTCGCTGAAGCGGGACCACAGGGACCCGATGCGGGAGGCGTGCTCGTCGAGGGTCCACCCCCGGGCGGCGCGCAGGGCGTTCTCGAACAGCGGGTAGGCGTGCACGGGCAGGACCACGCCGCGTTGCACCTCGAGGTCGGTGGCGCCCGGCTTGTCCACGCCGAAGGCGACGGGCGCCGGCGTCCCCTCGGCCGGCTGGCCGGCCCACGCGAGCGGGGCGTGGGAGGGATCGCGTCTCGCCAGGGCGCGGGCGTACAAGGCCTCGGCGCCGGTCACCAACACGACGTCGAGGTCGCCGGTGCTGATGGCCCGGCAGGCGTCGTGCATGAGGGCCTGCGGCGCATTGCCGCCGATGACCGAGAGCATCAGCTGCGCCGGCTCCGCCCCCGCTTCGAAGCCCAGGCGCGATGCCACCAGCAGCGCCGGGTTCACCGTGCGCCATCCGAGCGGCGCCACGACCCGGATGCTGTCCGCCCGCCGGATGAGCGTGTTCCCCGCCGGGGCGGCACCTCCCGCTTCGGCGCCGTCACAATCCTCCGCCGCCGCCCGCAGCGCCCGCACCATGAGCTCCAGCGGCTCGGGACGATCTGCGGGGTCCAGCCCGGCGTCGGGAGGGGTGACGACCTGGCCGACGCCGACCACGACGGGGGTGCGCGGGTCGACGGCCATGGACCGAGGAGCGTACTGGTTGACGCCCCGGGGGCTCCCCGGCGCCCCGGTACACTCGGTGGTCATGCGCGTCGCCGTCGGCTCGGATCACGCCGGGTTCGACCTCAAGGAGATCCTGAAGGCCGAATTGGCCGCGTGGGGTCACGATGTCGCCGACCACGGCACGCGGGAACCCGGCATGGCCGTCGACTACCCCGATTTCGGGGAGGCGGTGGGCCGGGCGGTGGCCGGCGGGCTGGCCGAGCTCGGCGTCTGCGTGTGCGGGACCGGCAACGGCATCGCGATGGCGGCCAACAAGGTCCCCGGCGTGCGCGCCGCGGTGGTCCACGACGTCACCACGGCGACGCTGGCCCGGCGCCACAACCACGCCAACGTGGTGTGCGTCGGTGCCCGCACGACGGGCACCGCGGTCGTCGTCGACGCGCTGGCCGCCTTCCTGGGGGCCCCCGAGGAGCACGGGCGCCACGACGTCCGCATCGAGAAGCTGGCGGGCCTCGACCGCGAGCTGGTCCACACGCACGTCGAAGGGACTCCATGAGCAGCTACGAGACCGCGCTGGGTGCCGACCCCGAGGTGGCGGGCCTCGTCGGCCAGGAGCTCAACCGCCAGCAGACAACACTGCAGCTGATCGCCTCGGAGAACTTCACCTCGCCCGCGGTGCTGGCCGCCACGGGCTCGGTGCTCACCAACAAGTACAGCGAGGGCTATCCCGGCCGTCGGTACTACGGAGGCAACCAGATCATCGACGAGGTGGAGGACCTGGCGCGCGCCCGCGCCACCTCCCTCTTCGGCGCCGAGCACGCCAACGTGCAACCGCACGCCGGGGCCAACGCGAACCTGGCGGCCTACCAGGCGCTGCTCGAGCCGGGTGCCACCATCCTCGCCATGCGGCTCGACCACGGCGGGCACCTCACCCACGGGTCGCCCGCCTCCATCGTGTCGAAGTTCTGGCGCTTCGTCTCCTACGGCGTGACGCCCGAGTCGCACGACGGGGCGAACCCGGGCGAGGTCATCGACTTCGACCAGGTGGCTCACCTGGCGAAGACGGAGAAGCCCGCGCTGATCGTCGCCGGCTCGACCGCGTACGCGCGGGTCATCGACCCGCGACCGTTCCGCGAGATCGCCGACTCGGTCGGAGCGTTCTTCCTGTTCGACGCCGCCCACCCGGCCGGGTTGATCGCCGGGGGTGTGCACCCGAGCCCGGTCGGTGTCGCCGACGTCGTCACCCTGACCACCCACAAGACGCTGCGCGGCCCGCGGGGTGGCGCCATCCTGTGTGGCGAGGAGCTGGCGAAGAAGATCGACAGCGCCGTGTTCCCGGGCCTCCAGGGCGGGCCGCTCGAGCACGTCATCGCCGCCAAGGCGGTGGCCTTCGCCGAGGCGGCGACGCCGGAGTTCCGCCAGTACGCCACGCAGGTCGTCGCCAACGCCGACGCCCTGGCCCGGGCGCTGGCCGGCCACGGCTTCCGCCTCGTGTCGGGTGGCACCGACAACCACATGCTGCTCGTCGACCTGCGGCCCTTCGAGGAGGAGCTGACCGGCAAGGAGGCCCAGGAGGTCCTGGACCGGGCCGGCATCACGTGCAACCGCAACACCATCCCCGACGACCCGCGCTCACCCTTCCTCACGTCGGGCCTCCGCCTCGGGACCGCCGCCGAGACGACGGCCGGCATGGGCACCGCCGAGATGCAGGTGGTCGCCGACCTGATCGTGCGCACGCTCAAGGCGCGTACCGACGAGGGCGAGATCGCCACGGTCCGGTCGGAGGTCGCCGCGCTGTGCGCCGCCTTCCCGCCGTACCCCGACCTCGTGGCCTAGTGCGTGCCTGACATCGGCTGGTACGGCCTGGTCCTTGTGGTCGCCGCAGCGGCGACGGCAGCACTGACCGTGCCGGCCAAGCGCATCGCACTGCGGGTGGGCTACGTCGCCCATCCGGGCGAGCGCACGGTGCACACCAGGCCGATCCCCTACGGCGGCGGCGCGGCCATGTTCATGGGCTTCCTGGTCGCGGTGCTCGCGTCCGCCGTGGTGCCGCAACTGCGGCCTATCTTCGTCGACTCGCCGGAGATGACCGGCGTCGTGCTGGCCGCCGGCGCGATGTTCGCCGTGGGTCTCATCGACGACGTCCGGGACATGTCGGCACCGGCCAAGATGGCCGGGCAGGTCCTGGCGGCCAGCATCCTGTACTTCAGCGGCGTCACGATGTACGAGCTCAAGATCCCGCTCGCAGGGTTCTTCGTGCTGACGCCCGGCATCATCCCGCTGATCACCGCGGCGTGGGTCATCGCCCTGACCAACGCCGTGAACCTCATCGACGGCCTCGACGGCCTCGCCGCCGGGGTGGTCGCGATCGGCGGTGGCGCCCTCGCGCTCTACGGGATCCGCCTGATGGGCCTCGGTCTCCTCCCGAGCGACAACGTCGGGCCACTCGTCGCGGTCATCGCGTGCGGGATCTGCCTCGGTTTCCTCCCGTTCAACTTCAACCCGGCGCGCATCTTCATGGGTGACGCGGGCGCGCATTTCCTCGGGCTCCTCATGGCGGCGTCGACGATGGTGATCGGCGGCCGGGTCCCCACCGCCGTGCCCATCAGCGGCGTGACCTATTTCTTCTTCGCCCCCCTCTTCATCCCCCTCCTGATCCTGGGGGTGCCGCTCGTCGACATGGCCTTTGCCTTCGTCCGGCGGACGGCCCGCGGCCAGGGGTTCGACACCCCCGACAAGGAGCACATCCATCACCGCCTGCTCCGCCTGGGCCACGGCCCCCGCCGCAGCGTCATCATCCTGTGGGCCTGGACGGCCGTCCTGTCCAGCTTCCTGCTCTTCCCCCTGTTCGTACACCAGGTCAACGCCTTCATCCCGATCGGGGCCGCGGCCCTGGGTGTGGGCCTGTACACCTTCTTCCACCCCGGCCTGCGCCGGGGTGACGGGGAGGAGGAGGACGCCCCGCCCGACGCGGGCGACGGGCCCCCTCCCGAGGAGCCCCGACGGGTCAGCGAGGTGGTCAGGTTCCCGTCGTGACCGTTTGGACGCCATCTGGGCCGGGATGCGAAGATGAGGCCTGTGTACCCCGTCCACCTCGCCTCGTCCGGTGCCGTCGCGGCACCGAGGACGACGGACTCCGGCGCGCCACGCACCGCATAAGGGGCCAGAAGTCGCATGTGTCAACCGATGAGCCTCGTCCCGCGCGTGCGAGGCCAGAAAGCTGCCCGTGACGCCTGCGCCGTCGGAGGCCGAGCCGCCACCCGAGACGCCGGGTGGGGCCCACCCCGAGCCGCCGGAGAACCCGTCGATTGGGGACTTTTTCTTCGTAGGGACGGCCTGTGCCGTGAGTGTCGTGGGCGCCGGCGCCGTCGGGTACTTGCTGGACTCGTGGCTGGGCACGACGCCGTGGATCACGTTCGCCGGTCTGGTCTTCGGCATCACGTGTGCGGTGCTCCTGGCGTACGCCAACTTTCGAAAGTTCGTCTGACTCGCGGCGACGGCATCACGCGGGGGGTGCGCTGATGTTCGAGATGTTCTCGGCGCAGGATCTCGTTCGGGTGTCGCGGCACACCATGGTGACGGGGCTGATCGTGGGTTTGGTCGGACTCGTCGGCGCCATCGCCCTCGGTGCCCCGTGGGTCGGACTCGGGATCGCCCTCGGTGTCGGGATCGGGATCGGGAACTTCCGGCTGATCGTGAAGTCCGTGGCGAAGGTGGGCGAGCAGGAAGGGTCGAACCACCGCCGCCCGCTGGCAGCCAACACCCTGACGCGCCTGGGCGTGATCACTGTGATTGCGCTCGGACTGTGCTTCCTCCTCCTTCCGCTGGGTCTCGGCGTCCTGGTCGGACTGGGCATCTTCCAGTTCATCCTGCTCGCGAACATGGCCCACTCCATGTTCAAGTCGGGGAGCGGCGGCATCGGCGGCATGCTCGATGCCGCCAGCGCATCCGTCAGGCTGGGCGACGACGGAGACGACGACTGATGGGCCTTTCCACTCTCACCCCGCTGGCGACGATCTCGCGCCTCGCGACCGACATCTCGGTCGGCGACCACGTCCAGAAGGCCGTGGGCGGCATCACCTTCGACTGGGACACGATCTGGGCGACCGGCGTGGCCGCCCTCATCGTCATCGGCCTCGGCATCAGGCTGCGCCGGCAGGTCACCAGCGGCGTCCCGGGCCGCCTGCAGGCGGCGTGGGAGATCCTCGTGGGGGCGATCACCCAGCAGGTCGAGGGGACCATCGGCGAGGCCGGCCTGAAGGTCATCCCACTGGCGACGACGCTCTTCGTCTTCATCCTCGTGTGCAACCTGTTCACGCTGGTCGACCTCGGGAGCAAGTACGCGTTCCTCATCGTGCCCAACGCGGACATCAACCTGCCGCTCGCGATGGCGCTGTACGTGATCGTGCTGGTGCACGCCTCGTCGCTGCGCGCCCGGGGCGTGAAGGGCTACTTCGCCCATTACGCCACCCAGCCGTTCCCGATGTATCTCCTGCCGTTCAACGTCTTCATCAACCTCGTGGAGGAGATCGCGAAGCCCCTCACGCTCGCCCTCCGGCTCTTCGGAAACCTGCTGTCGGGCACGCTGATGCTGACCCTCATCGCGGCGCTGGGCGCCTGGAAGCTCGGCGCGATCCCGATCGGGAACATCCTGGTCCTCCCGATCAACGTCATCTGGAAGCTCTTCGACGGGCTCCTCATCGGGACCATCCAGGCCTTCATCTTCACGCTGCTGACCATCCTCTATTTCGACGTCGCCATGGCGACGGACCACGGAGGCCACGAGGAAGAGCTGATCCGCCCGGTGCACCCTGCCGCGCCCGTGGAGCAGCAGGCCCTGGCCGCGTAGCAAAGCCCAAGATCTCGTACTGAGAGAAAAAGGAGAAGAACCACCAATGGGAGACTCAGCAACACAGGCCACCCAGCTGGCCGGAGCCATGATCGGAGGCGGTCTGTTGCTCGGTGGTGGCGCCATCGGTGCCGCCGTCGGCGACGGTCTGGCCGGGAGCGCGACCATCAACGGAGTCGCCCGTCAGCCAGAGGCCCAGAGCCGCCTCTTCACGATCATGTTCCTCACCGTCGGTCTGGTGGAGGCCATGTACTTCATCAACCTGGCCTTCACGGCGCTCTTCATCTTCTCGCTGTACAAGAAGTAGTCCGGCGGCAGGAGGCAGCCCCGGCCGCCGGCTGCGGGAGCTCCATCATTTCAGCACAGACAGAGACGAATATGCTCATTGCAGACAGCAACTTCCTGATCCCGAATGCGACGCTGATCGTCGAACTGATCGCGTTCCTCATCGTCCTTGGCGTCATCCGCAAGTATGTGCTGCCGATCCTGAAGAACGCGCTCGATGCGCGGGCGGCACAGATCAAGTCAGAGCTGGAGGCGGCCGACGCGGCCAAGTCCGACGCGGCGAAGTCCGACGAGGATCGCCGTTCCGAGCTCGAGGCTGCACGCCAGCAGGCCCGCGAGATCGTGGCCCAGGCCAACCGCACCGCCGAACAGGTCCGCGCCGACTCCCAGTCGACCGCTCAGGCCGAGTACGAGCGGATCGTCAACAGCGCCGCCGCCGAGGTGGCCCTGTCCCGTCAGCGCGCCATCGACGAGGCGGCGGAGCGGATGGGCGAGATCGTGCTCGACGTGGTCGAGCGCATCATCGGGCGCGAGGTCAACTACGAGGCCCACCGCGACCTGATCGACGAAGCCGTGGCCGCGCTGCGCGCCGACGCCGAGGCGACAGCGAGTGGCTCCGGGGCGCGCCCGTGAACCCCACGCTCCAGGGATACGCCGCCGAAGTGGTCGAGGAGGTCGATCCCGAGCAACTCCCGGTGATGGCAGCGGAGTTCGCCGCGATCGAGCGCCTCGTGCTGGCCACACCGCTCCTGCACGCCGCCCTCACGGACACCGCCGTGACCGGTTCGGCCCGGGCGGCGATCATGCGTGACCTGCTCGAGGGGAGGGTGTCCGAGCCGGCCCGGCGGGCGGCCGCCTTCGCCACGTCGGCGGTGCATGCCCCCGAATCGGTGGCGGCGCTGAACTGGCTCGCCCTGAAGACCCACCGCGCCGCCGAGGGCCAGCACGAAGCCGAGCCGCCCCTGGGCCTGCTGCAGGCCCGCCGGCGCGTCGGTGGGTACGCCCGGGCGATCTTCGAGACACTGTCGACCGCTCAGCTCGAAGGCATGGAGGACGAGTTGTTCCGATTCGCCCAGATCGTCGGCTCGACGCCGCCGCTGCGAAGCGCCCTCGTGGACCGCGACCTGGCGATCGAGGCCAGGCAGGGCCTGGTCACCCAGCTCCTCGAGGGCAAGGTGCAGCCGGGCACCCTGGCCTTGGTGCGCTACGCCATCGCCGGAGGCCGCGCCCGCGACATCGTCGGCACGCTGAACTGGCTGGTGGAGCAGACTGCCGCCGCCCGAGGGTGGCGGATCGCCCGGGTGCGGGCGGCCGCGCCGGTCGACGATGCCCAGCAGTCCGACCTCTCGGCGTCGCTGGCCGATTTGGCGGGATCCCCGGTGGAGTTGCAGGTGGTCATCGAGCCGTCGCTCCTCAGCGGAGCGGTGATCCAGATCGGTGACCTCCAGGTGGACGCGACCGCACGGGGGCGGCTCGATGCCCTGCGCGAGCACCTGGTGCCGGGCGGCTGGGACGACAGGCTGACCGGAAAAGGGCGGGGCCCGACCCATGGGAAGACGACAGAGGGAGCAGTGTGATGACGGAGCTGACGATCGACGCCAGTGAGATCACGGCGGCGCTGGAGCGCCACGTGGTGGAGTACACCTCGGAGGTCCACACGGAGCAGATCGGCCGGATCGTCGAGGTCGGTGACGGGATCGCACGGGTGTCGGGCCTGCCCGGCGCAGCGGTCAACGAGCTGCTCGAGTTCGAGGACGGCACGTTGGGCCTGGCCCTCAACCTCGACGAGGAGACGATCGGTGCCGTCGTCCTGGGCGACGTCGACAACCTCGAAGAGGAGCAGACGGTCAAGGCAACCGGCCGGATCCAGACGGTGCCGGTCGGCGATGCCCTCCTGGGGCGGGTGGTCAACGCGCTCGGCGAGCCGATCGACGGCAAGGGCCCCATCAATACCTCCGAGACGCGGCGGATGGAGGTGCAGGCGCCGGGCATCGTCGGCCGCCAGCCGGTCAGCGAGCCGATGCAGACGGGCATCAAGGCGATCGACGCCATGACCCCGATCGGGCGTGGTCAACGCGAGCTGATCATCGGCGACCGCAAGACCGGCAAGACGACGGTCGCCGTCGACACGATCATCAACCAGGCCGGCCAGGGTGTGAAGTGCATCTACGTCGCCATCGGCCAGAAGAACTCGTCGGTGGCCCAGACGGTGGCCACCCTCGAGGAGCACCGTGCACTCGAGTATACGGTGGTCGTGGTGGCCTCGGCCGGTGAGCCCGCCCCGTTCAAGTACCTGGCTCCCTACGCCGGGTGTGCCATGGGCCAGCACTGGATGGAGCACGGCGAGCACGCCCTCATCGTCTACGACGACCTCTCGAAGCAGGCCGAGGCCTACCGCTCCGTGTCCCTCCTCCTGCGTCGGCCACCGGGGCGCGAGGCCTATCCGGGCGACGTGTTCTATCTGCACTCGCGGCTGCTCGAGCGCGCCGCGAAGCTCTCCGACGATCTCGGTGCCGGGTCGCTGACCGCGCTTCCGATCATCGAGACCAAGGCCGGCGACATCTCGGCCTACATCCCGACGAACGTCATCTCCATCACCGACGGGCAGGTCTTCTTGGAGTCGGACCTGTTCAACTCGGGTATCCGCCCCGCCATCAACGTGGGGAACTCGGTGAGCCGGGTAGGAAGCGCGGCCCAGGTCAAGGCCATGAAGACCGTGTCGGGAACGCTCAAGCTCGACCTGGCCCAGTTCCGCGAGCTCGAGGCGTTCGCGACCTTCGGCTCCGAGCTCGACAAGGTGTCCCAGGCGCAGCTGGACCGGGGCTACCGGCTGACGGAGCTCCTCAAGCAGCCACAGAACCAGCCGGTCCCGGTCGAGGAGCAGGTCCTCGTCATTTACGCGGGGACCAAGGGCTGGACGGACACGGTGCCGGTGGGCGACGTGCAGCGCTTCGCCACGGAACTGGTCGAGTACTTCAAGGGGAACCACCCGGACGTGCTCGAGCACATCCGCACCACGGGAGGGATGCCCGACACCGACACGCTCGACAAGGGCCTCACGACGTTCCTCCAGGGCTTCGACACGGGGAAGGTCGACTGACCCATGGCCGGAGGCCAAGAGCGCGTCCTGCGCCGACGCATTCGGTCGGTGGAGTCGACGAGGAAGATCACCAAGGCGATGGAGCTCATCGCTGCCTCGCGCATCGTGCGGGCCACGAGCCGGATCGCAGCCAACCGGCCCTACCGGGACGGCATGCAGCGCATTCTGCGAGCGGTCGTCGAGGACGATCCGAACGTGGCGGCGAAGATGCTCGGCACCCCCGAGTCGCCCGAGCGGGTGGGGATCGTGGCCATCGTCGGTGACCGCGGCCTGGCGGGTTCGTACAACTCGGGCGTCCTGCGGGCGACCGAGCGATTGGTTGCCGAGTACCAGCGGGCCAACGTCGCGGTCGTGGTGTGGAGCGTCGGCAAGAAGGCCCCGCCCTACTTCAGGTACCGTGGCATCGAGGTGGCACGGTCGTTCACCGGCATGGCCGATCGTCCGGAATTCGTGGACGCCCGCGAGGTCGCCGCGGTCGTGACGGCGCCGTTCCTGGCCGGTGAGATCGATCTGCTCCAGCTCATCTCGACCCGCTACATGTCAGCCGGGACGCAGCGCGTCGAGACCCAGCAGCTGCTGCCCATGCCGCTCCCGTCCGACGCCACACACGCCGACGGGGGGGTCGACGACCTGCCGGGCACGGGCGGCACCGGCGGGTCGGGTGCGGGCGGCTACACGGAATTCGAGCCCGACGGCGAGACGCTGCTCGCCGAACTGGCGCCCCGCGCCGCAGAGTCCGAGATCTTCGCGGCACTGCTCGAGGGCTCTGCCGCCTTCTTCACCGCCCAGCAGCGAGCCATGGCGGCGGCAACTGAAAATGCGGACGAACTGGTCCGCACCCTCACCCGAGTGATGAACCGCGCCCGCCAGGACGCCATCACCACAGAGATCATGGAAATCGTCGGTGGTGCCGAGGCGCTCCGCCAGTCGAAGGGAGCTTGAGCATCATGACCACTACTTCAGTCACGCAGGACACCGCCCCGGAAGGCTCGCTCGAGAACGGCCGGGTCGTCGCGATCGCGGGCCCCGTCATCGACGTCGAATTCCCGCCCCACGCGTTGCCCGAGATCAACCACGCCATCGAGTTCAACATCGAGCTGGAGGGCGAGACGACCGTCGTGTCAGCCGAGGTGGCCCAGCAGATCGGTGACGGCAGGGTGCGCTGCATCTGCATGCAGCAGACCGACGGGCTCGTCCGTGGCACCCCGGTGCGCAACCTGGGGCGTGGCATCACGGTTCCCGTGGGCAACGCGGTGCTGGGCCACGTCTTCAACGTCCTGGGCAAGCCGCTCGACACCGACTCGATCGAGGGCGTCTCGGACTACTGGGAGATCCACCGCAATGCGCCGGCCTTCGACCAGCTCGAGCCCAGGGCGCTGATGTTCGAGACGGGGATCAAGGTGATCGACCTCCTGGAGCCCTATGTGCAGGGTGGCAAGATCGGCCTCTTCGGCGGTGCCGGAGTGGGGAAGACCGTGATCATCCAGGAGATGATCCACCGCGTGGCCCAGGAGCACGGTGGCGTGTCGGTCTTCGCCGGCGTGGGCGAGCGCACCCGCGAGGGCACCGACATGTGGCTCGAGATGCAGGAGTCGGGCGTCATCGACAAGGCGGCACTCGTCTACGGCCAGATGGACGAGCCCCCAGGGGTACGCCTCCGGGTCGCACTGGCGGCGTTGACCATGGCCGAGTACTTCCGCGACGTGCAGAACCAGGACGTGCTGCTCTTCATCGACAACATCTTCCGCTTCGTCCAGGCGGGCTCAGAGGTCTCCACGCTCCTCGGCCGCATGCCCTCGGCCGTGGGCTACCAGCCGACGCTCGCCGACGAGATGGGCGAGCTCCAGGAGCGCATCACCTCGACCAAGGGGAAGTCCATCACGTCGCTCCAGGCGGTCTACGTGCCCGCCGACGACTACACCGACCCGGCCCCCTTCACCACGTTCACACACCTCGACGCCACGACGGAGCTCTCCCGTCAGATCGCGGCACTCGGCATCTACCCGGCGGTGGACCCGCTGGCATCGACGTCGAACATCCTGGCGCCCGAGGTGGTCGGGGACCGGCACTACGCGGTGGCCCGGCGGGTGCAGGAGGTCCTGCAGCGGTACAAGGAGCTGCAAGACATCATCGCCATCCTCGGCATGGACGAGCTGTCCGAGGAGGACCGGGTGACCGTGACCCGGGCCCGCAAGATCCAGCGCTTCCTGTCCCAGCCCTTCTTCGTGGCCGAGGTGTTCACGGGTGTGCCCGGGATCAACGTGCCCATCGACGAGACCGTCGAGTCGTTCGAGGCGCTCGTCAACGGGGATCTCGACAACATCCCCGAGCAGGCCTTTCTCAACGTCGGCGGTGTCGAGTCCGTCCTGGCCAAGGCCAAGACGCTCGAGGAGGGCGCCGGCTGATGCCCGACGGCGTCTTCGGGGTCGAGGTGGTCACGCCGGAGGAGGCTTTGGTGGCCGGCGGCGCCACCGCCGTCGTCCTGCGGACGACGGTCGGCGACATGACGGTGCTCGACGGCCACACCGCGCTCGTGGCCGATGTCGCGCCCTGCGTGGTCAAGGTGGAGCAGGCCGATGGCGGCACGCAACTCCTCGCCGTCCACGGTGGTTTCCTGCAGGTCGACACCAGTCCCGGCGCCGCCGAGGGACTGGCCGAGGGGAACGGTCCGCTGCCCGGCCTGTCGACGCGCGTCACGGTGTTGGCCGGTGTCGCGGAGCTCGCCCAGGACATCGACGTGCCGCGGGCCGAGGCGGCCAAGGAGGCGGCGGCCCAGCGGGTCGGTGAGCTCTCCTCGGGACGATCTTCGGCAGCCGACGCCGACGCGCCGGCGTCGGAGGCCGATTTGGCCCTGGCGCAGGCCCAGGGCGCCCTCGCCCGCGCCGAGCTGCGGCTCGAGGTGGCGTCGGCGGGGGCGTAGCCCTCTCTGCGGCCCCGTCGCACGACAGTCCGCGCGCAGATCGATCCGGGAGTTGGCCATGGCAGTCGAATTCGATCCCTCGGCGATCCGGGCGGTGCTGAAGACGGAGGGCGACCACTGGGTGGTCGAGCTCGAGCTGGCCGGCGGCGGAAGCTGGGGGCACGCGGACACCACCTGGAAGTCGGACGTCATCTCGCAGGATGAGGTCCGCGACCATGTGGGCGACGACCGTATCTCGGATATGGAGGACGTGATCGGGTACGTCGAGGAGAGTCTGTGCCGAGCCGGGTGGCGTGCCGCAAGGAGCGGTCACCCCGTCGCGCCGCCGACGCTCGAGGTCTGGGATCTCAGCCCGGCATCCGAGTACGGAAGGCCCAGGAACCTGTTCAGGTAGACGGCGTCGTCTCCCGGGCGGCGCGGTCAGCCGAACGAGATGGAGCTGAACTCGGCCAGCTTCGCCAGGGCGTGGCTGGCGTCGATCTTGCGCAGTGTTCCCGACTTCGAGCGCATGACCAACGACTGCGTCGTCGCCCCGAACTCGTGGTACTGGACGCCCCTGAGGAGCTCGCCGTCGGTGATCCCGGTGGCCGCGAAGAAGCAGTTGTTCCCCTGGACGAGGTCGTCGGTCGTCAGCACCGCATCGAGCGTGTAGCCGGCGGCGATCGCGGCGGCGCGCTCCTCCGCGCTGCGGGGGTAGAGGCGGCCCTGGATCTCGGCGCCCATGCACTTGAGCGCGGCGGCGGCGAGCACGCCCTCGGGCGTGCCCCCGATGCCGAAGAGAATGTCCGTCCCCGCCCCGGGCCATCCGGTGGCGATCGCCCCGGCCACGTCCCCGTCGGTGATGAGGCGGATCCGGGCCCCGGTCGCCCTGACCTCGGCGATCAGGGCATCGTGACGCGGTCGGTCCAGGATGACCGCGGTCAGGTCGCGCACCGGGCGACCGAGGGCCTCGGACAACGCGTGCAGGTTCTCGGTCGGGGTGCGCCTGATGTCGCAGGCCCCCTTGGCCCGCGGCCCGACGGCGAGCTTCTCCATGTAGACGCACGGGCCGGGGTCGAACATGGCGCCCCGCTCGGCCACCGCGATCACGGCCAGGGCGCCGCCACGACCCTGGGCGGTCAGGGTCGTCCCGTCGATGGGATCGACCGCGATGTCGGTGAGCGGAGGTGTGCCGTCGCCGATCTTCTCCCCGTTGAACAGCATCGGCGCGTTGTCCTTCTCGCCCTCGCCGATGACGACGATCCCGTCCATCGGGACGGTGGCCAGGACGGTCCGCATGGCCTCCACGGCCGCCGCGTCGGCTCCGAGCTTGTCTCCCCGGCCCATCCAACGGCTGGCCGCCATGGCAGCGGCCTCGGTGGTCCGCACGAGGTCCATGGCAAGGTTCCGGTCGGGGGCCTGGCGGGGCGTCACCACGGGTGTGACCATAGTTGGTGGCCGGACGCCACTTGCCGTTCGGGCCGGTTCCCAGCGGCGATACTTGTGGACGTGGATCAGATCGTGGTCGAGCCCAACGGACCGCTCGAGGGCACCGTCAGCGCTGGTGGAGCGAAGAATTCGGCGCTCAAGCTGATGGTGGCCTGCCTGCTCGCCGAGGGTTGCACGGTGCTGTCCAACGTCCCTCGCATCGCCGACGTGGACACCATGGCCGAGGTGCTCCGTGCCGTGGGCGCCCGGACCGAGCGCCTCGACAACGGGGACCTGGCCGTGACCACACCGCCGGCCGGCGAGCTCGTCCCCGCCGGGTCCTACGAGCTCTTCGAGCGCATGCGGGCCTCGGTGGTCGTCCTCGGGCTGCTCCTGGCCCGCTGCGGCTCCGTGCGCATGCCACTGCCCGGCGGGGACGACTTCGGCGACCGCCCGATCGACTTCCACATCAACGGCCTGAGCGCCATGGGCGCCCGGTTCGAGTCCTCCCACGGGGAGATCCGCGGCACCGTCCCGGGTGGACGCCTGGTGGGGACCCGGGTCGTCCTCGAGTACCCCAGCCACACGGCGACCGACAACCTGCTCATGGCGGCGGTGCTGGCCAAGGGCACGACCGTGATAGAGAACGCCGCCAAGGAGCCCGAGGTGGCCGACCTCGCCGCCATGCTGTGCGACATGGGTGCGGTCGTGCGCGGTGCGGGTACCTCGCGCATCGAGGTCGAGGGGGTCGACGAGCTCAGGCCCACGCGCCACACGGTCGTGCCGGACCGGGTGGTGGCCGCGACGTTCCTGGCGGCCGTCGGTATGGCCGGCGGCGAGGTGACGATCACCGACGCGCGTCCCGAGCACATGGAGATGCTCCTGCGCAAGGTCGCCCAGATGGGCGTCGTGGCCGACATGGGCCCGCACGGGCTGCGGGCCAGCGCCCACGGGCGGCTGGTGTCGGCGGACGTCGCGACGCTCCCGTACCCCGGGGTGGCGACCGACTACAGCCCATTGCTGGTGGCCATGCTCACGGTGGCCGACGGGGTGGGGATCCTGACCGAGAACCTGTTCTCCGGGCGGTTCCGCTACGTCGCGGAGCTGCGACGGATGGGGGCGGACATACGGACCGAGGGGCACCACGCCATCGTCCGGGGCGTGCCCCGCCTCTCCGGCGCGCCGGTACGCTCCCCCGACATCCGCGCCGGCGTGGCACTCGTCCTGGCCGGTCTCGTCGCCGAGGGCGAGACGGTGGTGAGCGGGGCGCACCACATCGGCCGCGGGTACGAGGACCTGGTGGGCGCGCTGCGCTCGCTGGGGGCGAAGGTGACGTGCCGGTGAGCCGCAGCCCTGCTGCCGCTCCGACCGTGCTGCTGGCGCAGGCCCGGGACGGGGACCGGGTCGCCCTGGCACGGTTGCTGTCCTACATCGAGCGCGGCGGTGAGACGGCCATGTCGGTCGCGCGGCTGGCCTACCGCGCCGAGGTGCCGTTCACCCTCGGCCTGACCGGCGCGCCGGGGGCCGGCAAGTCCACGCTGACCGACCGCCTCATCTCCCTGGCCCGTTCCGGGTGGCCCGAGCCCGACGCCGGGGCTGTGCCCCAGGTGGGTGTCCTGGCCGTCGACCCCACGTCCCCCTTCAGCGGGGGAGCCATCCTGGGCGACAGGGTGCGGATGGGCCAGCACACGCTCGACCCGACCGTGTTCATCCGGTCCATGGCGACGAGGGGTCATCTCGGTGGCCTGTCCCTGGCGGTACCCGACGCCGTCCGCCTCCTGGGCGCGGCGGGCATCGGCGTGGTCATCGTCGAGACCGTGGGCGTCGGCCAGATGGAGGTCGAGATCGCGTCGGCCGCCGACACCACGGTCGTGGTGGTGACGCCCGGCTGGGGCGACTCCATGCAGGCCAGCAAGGCGGGCCTCCTCGAAGTGGCCGACGTGTTCGTGATCAACAAGGCGGACCGGCCCGGGGCGCGGGAGGCCCGCCGCGACCTCGAGCAGATGCTCGACCTCGACCGGCCCGGCGCCTGGCGTCCCGAGATCGTCGACACCACGGCGACATCGGGGGAAGGAGTGGCGGACCTGTGGGGCGCCGTCGCCCGGCACCGCCGCCACCTCCGGAGCACGGGCCAACTCGCGGCGCGGCGCTCGCACCGCCTGGCCCAGGTGCTCCGGGGGGTGTTGCGAGCACGCACGGAGGCGAAGATCGACGAGCTGGCGGCGGGGGAGGAGTTCACCACCGCCGTCAAGGCGCTGGTGGCCGGCGAGCTGGACCCCTACCAGGCGGCGGACCACCTGCTGGGCCCATGAGCCGCTCCGCACGGGTTCCGGTACGGTGCGGCGATGGATGAAGCCTTCGTCACCCTGGAGCGGCGTCCCGACGGCGTGGCGTTGATCCGGCTGGACCGGCCCAAGGCGAACGCGCTCTCCGCCCCGGTGCTCGGCCAGCTGCACGCGGTCGCCACGGAGCTGCACGACGACCCGCCCGGAGCGGTGGTGCTGTGGGGCGGGAGGCGGATCTTCGCGGCCGGAGCCGACATCGTCGAGCTGGACGGCACCGGCGCGGACGCGGTGGGCGCCAACTTCGCGGCCGCGCTCGGCGCGCTGGCCTCGGTGCCGCGGGCCACCATTGCCGCCGTCAACGGCGTCGCCCTCGGCGGCGGGCTGGAGCTCGCGCTGGCCTTCGACTTCCGTGTCTGCGGCGAGAACGCCCGCTTCGGTCTGCCCGAGGTCCTGCTGGGGGTGATCCCGGGAGGAGGCGGCACGCAGCGCCTGCCGCGGCTCATCGGTGTCTCGCGCGCCAAGGAGCTGATCTTCACCGGCCGTCCGGTGGGAGCCGAGGAGGCACTGGCGATCGGACTGGTGAACCGCGTGGTGGCATCCGACTTCGTGCTCGAGACCGCCCTGGGCTGGGCCGCGGAGCTGGCCGGCGGCCCACTGGTGGCCCACGGCCTCGCCAAGGCCGCGGTCGACAGGGGGCTCGACGGCCCGCTGGCCGACGGGTTGGCCATTGAGCAGGTGGCGTTCGCTGCCGCGGCACGCACCGAGGACGCAGCCCGTGGGATCGCGTCGTTCGCCGAGAACGGCCCCGGCAAGGCGACCTTCGTCGGGCGCTGACACGGTGAGCTCACCTCCCATCCCGGTCAGCACGGGCGAGGCTGCCTTCGACCCGTCGGTGCGCTGGTTCCAGCACGCCGTGTTCTACGAGGTGCTCATCAGGGGCTTCTTCGACGCCAACGACGACGGCACCGGGGACCTGCGGGGCCTGCGCGAGAAGCTCGACTACATCGAGTGGCTCGGCATCGACTGCATCTGGATGCTGCCGTTCTACCCCTCGCCGTTCCGCGACGGCGGCTACGACATCAGCGACTTCTTCAACGTCCACCCCGACTACGGGAGCATCGGCGACCTCGTCGCGTTCTTGGAGGACGCCCACCGCCGCGGCATCCGGGTCGTCGCGGACCTCGTGATGAACCACACCAGCGACGAGCACCCCTGGTTCATGGAGTCGCGCTCTTCGAGGGACAACGCCAAGGCCGACTGGTACGTCTGGAACGACGACGACCAGAAGTGGCCCGACGCCCGCGTCGTCTTCACCGACGTGGAGCGGTCCAACTGGACCTGGGACGACACCCGCCAGCAGTACTACTGGCACCGCTTCTACCACCACCAGCCCGACCTCAACTACGAGAACCCCGAAGTGGCCGACACCATGATCGACCTCGTCCGGTTCTGGCTCGATCTCGGCTTCGACGGCTTCCGGCTCGACGCCGTGCCGTACCTGTACCAGCGCGACGGCACGTCAGGCGAGCACCTTCCCGAGACGCACGCGTTCATCAAGCGCATCCGCAAGCAGCTCGAGGCGGACTATCCGGGGCGCATCCTCCTCGCCGAGGCGAACGGCTGGCCGAGCGACGTGGCGGACTACTTCGGCGACGGCGACGAATGCCACCTGTGCTTCCACTTCCCGCTGATGCCGCGCCTGTTCACGGCGGTCCGGCGCGAGCAGCGGTATCCCATCACCGAGATCCTGGCTCAGACGCCCGAGATCGACGACGCCTGCCAGTGGGCGATCTTCCTGCGCAACCACGACGAGCTCACGTTGGAGCAGGTGAGCGAAGAGGAGCGGGACTACCTCATGGCGGAGTACGCCAAGGACCCGCGGATGAAGCGGCACATGGGCATCGGGCGCCGGCTGGCCCCGTTGCTGGACAACGACCGCCGGACGGCCGAGCTCCTCTACGCCCTGATCCTCTCCCTGCCCGGCAGCCCGGTCATCTACTACGGCGACGAACTGCTGATGGGTGACAACATCTACCTCGGTGACCGGGACTCCGTGCGCACGCCGATGCAGTGGTCACCCGACCGCAACGGAGGCTTCTCGAAGGCCGACTTCGCCCAGCTGTACCTGCCGCCGCTCATGGACCCCGTGTACGGCTTCAGTGCGCTCAACGTCGAGGCCCAGCTGCGGAACCAGGGATCGTTCCTACACTGGTTGCGCCGCATGCTGACCGAGCGGCGTGCGCTGCCCGTGATGGGCGTGGGCGCCATGGAGGTGCTTCCCTGCGCCAATCCCTCGGTGCTGGCCTACATGCGATCGGGGGAGGTGGCCGACATCCTCACGGGGTCTGCCTCGACCGGGCCCTCGGTGAACCCGACGGTCGACGGCTCGCTCGACTGGGGCCGCTCCACCGTGCTCGCCCGGACGGTCCCGGCCGGGAACGAGAGCGAGGGCGACGAAGTGGTGCGCCGGCACCAGGCGGTGCTGTGCGTGCACAACCTGAGCCGCTTCGCCCAGCCAGCCGAGCTCTCGCTGGCCAAGTGGGCCGGTTCGACGCCCTACGAGGTGCTGGGGCGGGTCCCCTTCCCGGTCATCGCCGACGAGCCGCACACGATCACGCTGCCTCCGTACGGGTTCCTGTGGTTCGACCTGGTACCCGAGGAGAGGCCGGTCCAGGAATGACGGGCGAGCACGAGCAGGCACTGCGCACGCTGACCGAGGCGTGGCTGGGGCAACGCCGGGTGACGCGGGCGGGCGAGATCGCGCTGCTCCGTTCGGAGGTGCTGCGGGCGGGACGCCCCGGCCTCGTCGACGTCGTCGCCCAGGTCGGCGGGCGACGGGCCCACTTCGTTGCGGGCCTGCGGGGGGTCACCGACGAGCCGCACTTCCTGTGCTCCGGGGAGGAGGCGACGCTCGGACTGCTCGACGACGACCACGGCCTGGCCGTCTGCACCGACGCGCTGCGCGACGCACAGCTGGCGCCCCTGCTGCTCGCCACGGTCCGCGGGGTCGAGACGCGGCCCGGCCCGGTCGCCGTCCTGCGTGACGACGACGACGCCACCGTGCTCGACTGCGGCGATCGCGGCGACCTCATGGTCTTCCCGTGGCTGGCCCCCGGGGGGCGGCCCGACGTCGACCTCATGGTTGCGCTGGACGAGGCGGGCTTCAACCATGTGGCCGCTCCGCTGGTGCGCTGGGCCTGGGAGGGACAGGACCTCGGTGTCGTCCAGGAACCGCTCGAGGACCGCTCCGGCGGATGGGCCCTGGCCCTGACGTCACTGCGCGACTTCTACGCGTGCGGTGGTGCGCCCGAGGCCGCCGGCGGCGACTTCGGCACCGAGGCGCGTGCGCTGGGCACCATGACGGCCCGGATGCACCTGGCCCTGGACCGCGCCTTCCTGCGCCATCACGAGGCCGTGGTGGAGTGGGTGGAAGAGGCGGAGGCCGCCATCGAGTCGGCGGACGCCTCGCTGCTCGATGCGCCCGGCGTGGCCGACCTCGTGAAGTGGATCCGCGAGTCCGGCGGGCGGCTCCCGGTCATCCGCACCCACGGTGACTTCCACCTCGGGCGAACGGCGAGGACCGACCAGGGATGGGTGGTCTCGGACTGCGCGCCGGGCGGCGTCCTGGCCGGCGCGTCCGCGCCGGGACGCCGGACCCCCCTGGGGGACGTGGCGGACCTCCTCTGGTCCATGCACCAGGCCAGCACGGTGGCCGCGGCGGAGCGGGATCCCGCAGGCAGGCTCGGGCTCGCCGCGCTCGGCCAGGCCTGGGAGGCCCGCAACCGGCGTGCCTTCGTGAGCGGCTACCTGAGCACGCCCGGGATCGGTGGCCTGGTCGGGCCCGACCGCGACCTCGTCCGGCGCCTCGTGTCGTTCCTCGAGCTGGCCCGCTCCGTCCGGGAGGCGTAGGCCTCAGACAGCCAGGGCCGAGACCCTGAGGGTCTCGGCGGCCTCCTCGGGCGAGATCACGTTGATCGCCACGCCGGTGCCGAGCTCGAAGCCCGCTGTCGTGGTCGCCTTGGGCCAGATGTGCGCGTGCCAGTGGTAGGGCTCGCCCACCCGGTAGGGGGCGGAGTGGAACACGATGTTGTAGGCCACGTCGCCCACGGCCTCGGCCAGCTGCTGGAGCGTGCGCCGGATCGCCTCGCCGACGGCGATGAGGTCCTCGGTCGGGCTCCGGTGCAGGTGGGGGTTGTGCTCCCGGGGCATCACCAGCATCTCGTAGGGGACGGCGCTCCAGAACGGGCAGACGACGACGACGCGGTCGTTCGCGTAGATGACCCGCTCCGTGGAGTCCTCCTCCGCCTCGATGGTCGTGCACAAGAGGCATGACCCGACGAAGCGGGCGAAGCGGGCCTGCTCCTCGGCCAGCTCACGCGGGATGAAGGACATGCCGAGCAGCTGGCCGTGCGGGTGCTCGAGCGAGGCGCCGGCCTCACGTCCCGAGTTCACGATGGCCTGGGTGTAACGGAGGTTGGGCTGTGAGGCGTGCTCTTCCAGGCGGTCACGCAGCGCGGCCATCACCAGCTCGACCTGCTCCTGGCTCAGCATGCCCAGGGTGGCGTCGTGCTCGGGGGAGAAGATGAGGATCTCGTGGATGCCGCCTGCGGAGGCCTGCGTGAACACAGGGCCACGGTTGGCGACCACGAAGGGCTCGTCACCTTCGAATGCGGGGAAGAGGTTCGGCACCACGCGCACGAGCCAGCGGCCCGTGGGTCCGTAGGTCTCGAGGGCGGGTGGTGTGTCCTCCTCGTTGCCGGGGCAGAACGGGCAGGGGCGACCCAGCGTGTCGGGCTGCCAGGGGGAGCGGGTCACGAAGGAGTAGGGCCGCTCGGAGCGCCCGGGGCTGACGACGACCCAACGGCCGGACAACGGATCGAGGCGTAACTGGTTCATGGGTGCACTCTCTCGGGCGCTGCCTGACCCGCCCACATCGCAATTGGCCTCATCGTCTTCCCTCCACCTCTACGGTACAGGTTTCACTGGCCGTGGAGGCACCATCGGCACGGGGCCGTCACCGGGGACGGGCGCCCATGGGAGAACATGTCGGCCATGCATCACCAGCCGGACGGACCGGCCTTCGACGTCGTGCTGCTGCTCCACGTGGGCTGCGTGCTGGCCGGTCTGGTCACCACGACGACGGCCGCCGCCACGGCGACCCGGCTGCGCCGCCTCGTCCGGGCATCGGCCCCGCTGCCCGAGCCCCTGCGGCGTTACTTCCGCCCCGGGGTCAACTGGGCGGGCCGGACCGCCTACGGCATTCCCGTCTTCGGGTTCGCGCTGCTCGCCATGAGCCAGGGCGCCTACGCGCTCGGGGACGGGTGGGTGCTGGCCGGTCTGGCCCTCTTCGTCGCGTTCGCGCTGCTGGCCGAAGGGGCGTTGTGGCCAGCCGAGCGCCGGCTCCAGGTCGCCCTCGCCACGGTGGGGCCCGCTGCCGGTCGGTTCGACGCGCCGGACTCGTGCGAGGGTGATGCCACGTCGATGGCGCGGGCCGCCGGCGTCGCGCTCGTCGTGCTGCTCGCCGGGGTGGTGATCATGATCGCCCAGCCCTGAACGGAACACGGACCACGTGCGGGGTCCGTGTTCCGTGCGCATGTAGCTCCGGGCCGGGTCAGGTCACGACCGGACGGGAGGGGACCGTCAGCCGCAGCACTGCCCGCAGCCGCCAACCGGAGGCCGGCAGCCTCCGCCCTGGCCGCCACCACCGCTGCCACCGCAGCCGCCGCCACCTGATCCGCCGCCACCTGATCCGCCGCCACCTGATCCGCCGCCACCGCCGCCTCCGCAGCCGATCTGCACGCTGGAGGACGTGGAGGAGGACTGGTAGTAGGTGTTGCCCCCGTAGGAGCCCGTCACCGCCACGGACCCCTCGACCTGGTTGACCGTGATGGTGCAGGAGGCCACACCCGCCGAGTTCGTGGTGCCGGTGCAGCTCTGGGCCGACCGGCCCGTGCCGAGTGTCAGGACGACGGGCTGGCCCGGAATCGGGGTCCCGTTGGAGGTGAGCGTCGAGGTCAGGGTCGCCGTCGATCCCGGGAACGCCTGGGTCGGGCCCGAGTACGTGACCGTGGTGGGCGCCTTGTTGATCACCTCGGTGTTGTGCCCGCCGCTGGGAAGGAGGGTGGTCGTCGTCGTGCCCCCGCCGAAGGACCCGGTGACCGGGTAGGAGGCGTCAGGCTCGGTCGGCGTGACGCTGCAGGTCGCGACCCCCTGGGCGTTCGTCGTCGCCGTGCACGACTGGGAACTGTTCAGCGTGAGGGTCACGGTCTGCCCACCGATGGGGGCGCCGGTCACCGAGTTGGTCAGCGTGCCCGTGAGGGGCGTGGGCTGGCCGTAGGTGCTGGTTCCGGCGCTGACCGTGAGCGTGGTCGGTGTGTCGATCACGACGCTCCCCGTCGCGGTCGCCGGGACGTAGTAGGCGTCGCCGGCGAACTTCGCGGTGACCGGAAGGGGACTGGTGGTCTGGTTCACCTTGGCGATCACGCAGGAGGCGGCGCCAGACGAGTTCGTCGTGCCGCTGCAGCTCTGCGCGGAGGTTCCCGATCCCAGAGTGAAGGTCACGGTGCGGCCGGCCAACGGCGTGGTGTCGGTGGTGAGGACACCCGAGAGCGTGGCGGAGGACCCGTTGGTCGCAGTGGTCGCCCCCGTGTACGTGAGGGCCGCCTCCTCGTGGGTGACCACGAAGGTGCCCGTCCCTGTGCTGGTCAGCAGATGGGGCAGTACGGTGGCGTCACCGGCGAACGACGCGGACAGCGAATATGTCCCTGCCGGCTCGTTCGGCGTGATGGAGCAGGTCGCCACACCGCTGGCATTCGTCGTGCCGGTGCACGACTGCGTCCCGTCGAGCGTGATCGTGACCGGCTCGTTGGCGGCGCCCGCTGACGTGTAGTTGTCGATCAGGGTCGCCGACACGTTGGTGGCGTCGGCGTAGTCGCCCGTGGCGGGGCTGACGGTCAGGGTCGTCCCCGTCTGCACCGGGCCGACGTTCACCGAGCCCGTCGCGGTCGCCGACTGGTAGTAGCCGTCGCTGGCGAAGGTGACGGTCACCGGCACGGGGCCGACGGTCTGGTTCACGTTGTTGATGGTGCAACTGCCGGACCCGCTGGAGTTCGTGGGGGCGGCGGTGGTGCAGGTCTGCGCCGTCGACCCACTCCCGAGGACGAAGGTGAGCGTGCGGCCCACGACGGGCGTGGCACCGGAGTCCGAGGTCAGGGTCCCCGAGACCGTCAGGTTCTGGGAATTGAAGATCGACGTCGGACCGGTGTAGGTCACGCCGGTCTCCTCCAGGGTGACGATGAAGCTGGCCGAGTTCTTCGCCGGCTGCAGCTGGAGCGGAAGCGTCGAGTCACCGGCGAAGGAGCCGGCCAGGGTGTAGGTCGCGGCCGGCTCGCCCGGCGTGATGCTGCAGGACGCCGTACCAGTCGAGTCCGTCGTCCCCGTGCAGGTCTCCGTGCCGTTGAGGGTGAAGGTCACCGGCTCGTTCGCGATGGGGAGGTTGGTGTTGCCGTCTGTCAGCACACCCGAGACCGTGGTGGCGTCGGAGTAGTCACTGGTCGCCGAGTTGACCGTCAAGATCGTCGGTTCGGTGACGCTGAGCGTGTTGGTGGTCGTCGATGGCGTGTCGTAGGCGTCACCGGTGAAGCTGGTGACGATCGGCTCCGAGCTGGTCGGCTGGTCGACCGACGCGATGGTGCAGCTCACGTTCCCGTTCACGTCCGTGGTTGCGTTGCAGGATTGCGCGGTCGTGCCCGAGCCGATGGTGAAGGTGACGACCTTGGTGGGCAGCGGGGTGCCCGTGGTCGGCGTGTTGGTGGTCAGGTTGCCCGTCAGCGTGATGGGCTGCCCGTTGACCGACGTCGTCGGCCCGGTATAGGTCACCGTGCTGGAGTCCGGGTTCACCGTGAAGGTGCTCGAGGTGCTGGCCGAGCCGATCGGTGTCGACGTCGATGTGTCGCCCCCGAACGATGCAGTCAACGTGTAGGAGCTCGAGGGCTCACCGGGCGTGATGACGCAGGTGGCGGTCCCGGTGTTGTCGGTCGTCGCGGTGCACGACTCGGAACCGTTGAGCGTGAGGGTGACCGGTTCGTTGACGACGGGCTGGCCGCTCGAATTGGTGAGCACCGCCGAGACCGGCGTCGGCGACGAGAAGTTGCCGGACACGGGCTGGACGGCCAGCGTCGCGGGTGGCGGCGGGGGCGTGTTGTTGGTCGGAATCTGGGGGTTGGCCACTTCGAGCTGGTCGTCCACCGAGAGGCCGTAGAGGGTCCCCGAGCCGGTGGCGATCGTCTGCATGACCGCACCGGTGGCCATGTTGATCTGGTAGATGTTGCCGGTCGACGAGTCGGCGGTCCAGAACGAGGTGCCGCTCGGGTCGACGCTGATGGCGAAGAGCTGGGTGCCGCACCCGGGCATCGACGAGCACGGGTAGACGTGGTTCACGCTGCCGTCGGCGTTCAGCAGGATGTCCTGGGAGGAGTCGGCGACCAGCACCTGACCGTTGGCGAGGATCTTGAGCTCGAAGGCCTGGTTCGCCAGTTTCGTCCCGTTGACCACCTGGGTCGACGGGAACGGCACCTGGTTGAAGACGGGTCCCTGCGTGTTGGTCTGGTCGTTGAAGGTGAGGATCTCGTCGCCCTCGGTCGTGTAGTAGAAGGTGTGCTCGTCCGGAGCAAGGTCGATCCAGTCGTCGCCGTAGAGCTGCGTCTGGAGCGGGCCGATGTCGGGCTGGCGCACCCCGCTCGAGTTGAACTCGGCGATGTAGGGCGTCGACTGCTGACCGACGTAGAGATTGCCCGCGTTGTCGAAGACCAACGAAAGCGGGTCATTGGAATCTCCGTAGGCGTCGGTGAGCCCGGTCAACTGCCCGATCTGGGTCCCACTGGAGTTGAACTCGCTGATCTGCCCGGCGTCGTCGTCGGTCACGTACAGGTTCCCGTTGGCGTCGAACGTGGTCCCGGCGTTGTACGACGTTCCCGAGTTGTCGGTCATGGAGCCGAGCAGGTTGCCCGACGACGGGTCGTAGACATTGACGGTCCCGCCTCCCACCGAGGCGAAGACCTGGCCCGATGCGAACGGGTTGGGGGGGTTGGCGGCGCCGGCAGGCTTGGCGGGGTTGAAGAGCAGCCCGACGCAGCCCAGGATGAGGACGGCAACGAGCCCGAGGGCGGCGCGGCGCCACACAGCACCGTGGACCGCGTCGCTGGTGTCACCCCAGTGCGCCGTCCCGCTCGTCGTGTGACCCGCTGACACTCGACCAATCGACAGTCTCATTACGCCCCCTCGTGGCTGCACGGTTCCCATGTCCCGTGCCCTCTGACGCATACCTGTGGCGTGAAGCCACCACGGGTACGCGCGGTGCTTGCCCTCGAATATGCGCAAAAGCCGGGAGGGACGACAGGTACAAAAGGACTAGTTGCCGGCAACGGCCGGGACAATTGGGTCGCCATTGTCCACCTGCAGAACGGAGCTCGAGAGATGTGACGATTCCTCCGCTCTGACTCGCCAAGAAGCCGGGCCATGGCACGGCGCGGCACTGGGCGGAGTCATGCGCCCGCAATCACTGCGTTCATCCCGAACTCTGCCCGGACCCGATGTCGATGCGGCACCACGCATGGCGGTGGTGGGACGCGACGTCAGTGAGGACTGGATCACGGTGGTTCCCAAGAGAGCTCGGGGACAGGGCAGGTCGCGGGCGATTGTCGTACCGCTGCCGAATGGCTGACAGGGACGAAAGCACTGGTCGCGGCTGGTGTTAACACCCTGCATGAAGGTGTTAACACGTGGGCGGAGCCCAGAAAGGACGAAGAACGGCTCCGTCCACGGAACGCGGATCGGGACCTCTGTGCGCGCTATCGATCGGTGGCGGCGGTCACGATCTCACGGGCCCGGTCGACGTCCCCGGACCGCACCACCTCGGGCAGCGGGCCGTCGAGCAGACGGGCCCAGTCGACCGAGTCGCTGCGTGCCCCGGCCCGGCGGAGACGCTCGCGCCCGTCGCCGAGAAGCTGGGCCAGCGTTCCGAGACCCTCCCCGCACCGGGCGGCGAGTCGGTCCCGCAGCCACGACGCGAGCGCAGGGCTCAGCCCTCCCGTCGACACGGAGACCGTCACTGCGCCGTCGCGGTGCACGGCCGGGAGGATGAAGGAACAGTGGGCGGTGTCGTCGGCGCTGTTGACCCAGACCCCCGCCGCCTCACCGTCGGCGAACACGGCGCCGTCGACCGCGGGCACCCCGGTGGCGGCCACGGCGAGCCGGTAGCCCAACACGTCACCGCTGACGTAGGGCCGCCGCTCCACCGCGTGCAGGAGGGGCGTCACGGCTTCCATGTCGTCACTCAGCTGCGGCGCGATCACGGTCACCGAGGCACCGCAGTCGAGCAACCCTCGGACCTTGCGTGCCGCCACGGGACCCCCGCCGACGACAAGGCACGGGCGCTCCGACACGTCCAGAGACACCGGGTAGTAGGACCGGCGCTCGGTCGTGTGCTCAGTCATGCAGACGGGGAGGGCCCACCATGCCCGCCGCGATGGTGGCGAAGGTCAGCTCGTCAATCAACACGAAGCTCCCGGTGATGCGGTCGGCCTCGTAGCGATCGACCGCCAGCGGCGTCGCCGTCCGCAATTGCACGACGCCGATGTCGTTCTCGCGCAGCTCGCTCGCCTCGGCGATGCGGAGCTCGTTGACGTCGAAGGTGCCCGCGATGGCCTCGACCACGACCGGCGTGACCCGCGTGGTGTGCTTGATGCGGAGCCGGTCGCCGACCCGGAGCGGGCTGTCCTTGAACCAGCACACCGTCGCCTCGAACGTGTCCGTCACCTCGGGGGCATCTTCGGCGGCGGCAATGAGGTCACCCCGGGAGATGTCGAGGTGATCTGCCAGGCGAAGGGACACGGACAGGCCGACCTCGGCGCGCTGGAGCGGCCCGTCCGCCGTCTCAATGGCCCGGACGGAGGTGTGCGCGCCCTGAGGCAGCACCACCACCTGGTCGCCGACCCGGAACGGCCCGCCGTTCACCATGCCGGCGTAGCTACGCCCGCCGCCGGGCTGGCGGAGCACCCACTGCACCGGGAGCCGCGCGCCGCTACCCCGGCCGACGCCGTGCTGGGCGGCCCACCCGCCGGCCTGGGCCGACTCGAGGGCGTCGAGGACCGTCGGTCCGTCGTACCACGGAGCGGCGTCCGAGCGGGCCACCACGTTGTCGCCGTTGAGGGCCGAGATCGGGATGATCGTGCACGAGGAGATCCCGAGCCGGTGGGCAAGCGCCTCCATGTCGTCTGCGATCCGCTGGTAGGCGGACCGGTCCCAGTCGACGAGATCCATCTTGTTGGCGCAGACGACGAGCTGGTCCACACCCAGCAGTGCCGCGATGCAGATGTGGCGCCGTGACTGCTCACGCAGCCCGGCGGTGGCGTCCACGAGCACGAGCGCGAGGTCGGCGGTCGAGGCCCCCGTCGCCATGTTGCGCGTGTACTGGATGTGCCCGGGGCAGTCGGCGATCACGAACTTGCGGTGAGGGGTCGCCGCGTAGCGGTAGGCGACGTCGATCGTGATGCCCTGTTCGCGCTCGGCGCGCAGGCCGTCGGTGACGAAGGAGAGGTCGACCTCACCGAGGCCGCGGCGTTCCGATGCCGTCTCTATGGCAGTGAGCTGATCGTCGAAGAGCTGACGGGTGTCGAAGAGCAGCCGGCCGATGAGGGTGCTCTTGCCGTCGTCGACCGATCCGATCGTGGCGAACCTGAGCAGGTCCATGGTGTCCGCGCCCAGCTCCGGGCCGCCGGCCGGCGGCGAGCCGGGCAACGTGGTCATGGGCCTAGAAGTACCCCTCGCGCTTGCGATCCTCCATCGCCGTTTCGGAGAAACGGTCGTCGGCCCGGGTGGCGCCGCGCTCGGAGACCCGCGAGGCCGAGACCTCCCTGATGATCTCCTCGACCGTGTCGGCATCGGAGCGCACCGCACCCGTGCAGGTGGCGTCGCCGACGGTGCGGAAGCGCACCGTCTCCTTGTGGGCCTGCTCGCCGGGGGCCGGACTGACCCACTCGCTGAGCGCGAGCAGCATGCCGTCGCGCTCGACCACCTCGCGCTGGTGGGCGTAATAGATGGACGGGAGCTCAATCTGCTCCCGGCGGATGTACTGCCAGATGTCCAGCTCGGTCCAGTCCGACAGCGGGAACGCGCGCAGGTGCTCACCCGGGCGCACGCTCCCCTGGTAGAGCTGCCACAGCTCGGGTCGCTGTCGTTTGGGGTCCCACTGCCCGAAGGAGTCGCGGAACGAGAGGACGCGCTCCTTGGCCCGGGCCTTGTCCTCGTCACGCCGCGCTCCGCCGAACGCGGCGTCGAACCCGTTGGCGTTGATCGCATCGAGCAGCGTCGTGGTCTGCAAGCGGTTGCGCGATGCCACCGGGCCCGGGTCGGGTACCCGGCCCTGGTCGATGGAGTCCTGCACCTTGGCGACGAGGAGCCTGGCCCCTTCGGCCTCGACCTGTGCATCCCGGTAAGCCAGCACCTCGGGGAAGTTGTGGCCGGTGTCGACGTGGAGGACGGGGAAGGGGATCCCCCCCGGCTTGAAGGCCTTGGCGGCGAGGTGGAGGAGGACGGCAGAGTCCTTGCCCCCGCTGAAGAGCAGGACCGGGCGCTCGGACTCGGCGGCCACCTCGCGGATGATGAAGATGGCGAGCGACTCCAGCAGGTCCAGGTGGCCGAGGGGATGCTCCACGGGCCTGACCAGGGCGGTGACCGACGCGCCGGCGTGATCCGCGACGGGGCGGTGCTGCGGGGAGCGAAGAGCGGCGGTGTCCATGGGACCTCTCAAATCATGACCATTTTGGTCATGTATACTAAAGCCTGCATTCGGACGGGCGTCAAGCGCCGGGGCGGGGGCCCTGGAAACGGGCCGGTCGGCTCGAGCAGAAGGTGAGGATCGGTGGCCGAAACCTATGTGAGCGACCAGCCGGTGGGCGAGGAGGACCTCGCGGCCGTCAGCGAGCGCTTCGAGACCGCTCCGGCCAGCGCCGTCATCCGGTGGGCCATCGAGACGTTCGGCGCCTCCGTCGCCCTGGCCGCCTCGTTCGAGGACATCGTGCTCATCGACCTGGCCACCAGGGTCGCGCCCGGGATCGAGGTCGTGTTCCTCGACACCGAGGCGCACTTTCCCGAGACGCTCTCCTTCGTCGAGGAGGTGCGGGCGCGCTACGGGCTGAACCTCACCGTGACCAAGCCCGGTCCTGACGCGGCCGCCTTTCCCTGCGGCACCGAGCAGTGCTGCCAGTTCCGCAAGGTGGCGCCGTTGCGTCGTGCCCTGGCCGGGAAGCGCGCCTGGCTGACGTCGCTGAAGCGCAGCGACGGGCCCACCCGCGCCGATGCGCCCATCGTCAGCTGGGACGCCTCGTTCGGGCTGGTGAAGGTCAACCCGCTGGTGACGTGGACGGACGACGACATCGCGTCGTACCTCGCCGACCACGGTCTGCCGGTGCACCCGCTCGTGCCCAAGGGATACCGCTCCATCGGGTGCGCCCCGACGACGCGTCCGGTCGCCGAGGGGGAGGACCCCCGCGCCGGCCGCTGGGCGGGACTCGACAAGTCCGAGTGTGGCCTGCACGTCTAGTGCCACGCGACCTCGACAACCCCTACGGGATGGAGTTCCGGGGCCGGCGCGACCGCGGGCTCAAGTTCGTCCGGCCGTACCGGAACATCGGCGAGCTCAACCCCGTCGAGCAGCTGAAGCTGTCGCGGCACCCGTTCGAGGTGGCGCAGGCCGTCATCGACACCTACTCCAAGGAGGGCCCCGACTCCATCGCCAAGGTCCCGGGGGAGCAGGAGCGCCTCAAGTGGGTCGGCATGTACCCCCAGCGCCAGGGCGGCGACGCGTTCATGATGCGGATCAAGGTGCCGGGGGGAGTGATGACCGCCTCCCAGGTCCGGGAGATCGGTGTGGCGGCCGACGCGTTCGCCGAGGGACCCGATGACAGCCCGGTGTTCGGCAACCGCTACGCCGACCTCACGACCCGCCAGGACATTCAGCTGCACTGGATCCGCATCGCGGACGTGCCCCGGATCTGGCAGCGCTTCTGGGACGTCGGGTTGACGACCGTGCAGGCGTGTGGTGACTCCGCCCGCAACGTCTGCTCCTGTCCCGTGTCGGGCATCGACCAGCGGGAAGTCGTGGACGCCCTGCCAGTCGCGCAGGCCATCTCGGCGTTCTTCACCGGAAACCGCGAGTACGCGAACCTGCCACGCAAGTTCAAGATCGCCGTCACCGGCTGCACCGAGGACTGCGCCCGCGTCGAAATCAACGACATCGGCTTGTGGCCGGCGGAACAGGCCGACGGCGCCATCGGTTTCAACGTGCTCATCGGCGGTGGTCTCTCCGACGGCGAGCGGATGGCGTCCGACATCGACCTGTTCATCCGGCCCGACCAGGCGGTCGAGCTCAGCCGTGGCGTGGCGCAGGTCTTCGGCGAGCTGGGCAACCGGGAGAACCGCGGGCTTGCCCGGATGCGGTACCTCGCCCAGGAGCTGGGTCCGGAGGGGTTCCGTGCCGCTCTCGACGAGCGCACGAACTTCGTGTTGGAGCCCGCCGGACAGGAGCTGACGACCGCCTTCAGGGGCGACCACGTCGGCGTCCACCCGCAGAAGCAACCGGGCCTCTTCTATGTCGGCTGCTCCGTTCCGGTCGGCCGCATGCACGGCTTGGAGCTCGTGGAGCTGGCGCGGCTGGCCGAGAGCTATGGCGACGGCGGTGTCCGCATCAGCACCGACCAGAACTTCATCGTGTCCGGTGTGCCGGAGGATCGCCTCGACGACCTGCTGGCCGAACCGCTGATGGCGACCTACTCACCGTTCCCCGGTCCCTTCGAGCGCGGCGTCGTCGCGTGCACCGGCTCGGAGTTCTGCCGGTTCGCCGTGGTCGAGACCAAGGAGCGGGCGGTCAAGTGGGCACGCAGCCTCGACGCGCGGCTGGCGGAGGATGGCCGGAACGGTGAGCGCGGCGACGCCGGGGTCATCCGCATGCATTTCTCGGGCTGCTCGGCTTCGTGCGCGCAGCCGCAGATCGCCGACATCGGCTTCCGAGGTGACATCGCTCACGTCGACGAGCACATCGAAGAGGCCGTCGACATCGGCCTCGGCGGCTCGCTCGGGCCGGACGCCGCGTTCATCGACTGGCTCGTCGGCGCGGTCCCGGTCGACCGTGTTCCTGAAGCGCTGCTCCGCATCGTCCGCCGATACCAGGACGAGCGCCGTCCGGCGGAGCCGTTCCACCTCTGGGCTCGGCGCAGCCCCCCGGACGAGCTGCGGTCGACACTCGTCGGCGCGGCCGAGGCGGTGACGCAGTGAAGCGCTACCGGATCCGGGAGCAGATGAACGGGATCGTCGAGCCTCCCGGCAAGGTGTGGTTCTGGGAGCTCGAGGCGGGCGTGATCCACGCCGACCGTTGCATCCAGTGCGGCACCTGCGTCGCCGTCTGTCCCTCGAACTCCATCGGCGTCGACGAGGACACGAACCTGCCCGAGCTCGTCAAGATGTGCACCGGCTGCTCGCTGTGCTGGGACTTCTGCCCCCGGGGCGGGCTCCGCTACGAGGCCCTGTGGCCACCGTCGACCGTCGGGACCGACGAGGACGCCGAGGTGCAGCCCGCCCAGGTCCGCTCGGACTCCTCGGACACATACTGGAAGATCAGCGGGGGACCGCCGGCCGACGGGCTCGGCGCAGTGGTGGACACCTACGCCGTCCGCGCCTCGGCCGAAGTCGAGGACGCCCAGGACGGCGGTGCGGTCAGCGCACTGCTCATCGGGCTGCTGGCGGCGGGCGAGATCGACGGGGCGCTCGTGTCGAAGCCGAGCACCGACCCTGACGAGCAGTGGAAGGGCGTCGCCACGGTCGCGACCACGGCAGACGAGATCCGGGCCGCCTCTGGCAGCTTCTACAACCAGACGATGGCCCTGGCCGAGCTCGATCTCTCGCGCTACGCGTTGCCACCCAGGCCGCGTCTCGCCGTGGTCGGGACTCCGTGCGAGGTGCAAGGGCTGCGGGCCATGCAGGCACGCCGCTGGCCCACGGGCGCGCACCGGGTGGATGCGGTCGTCTTGACGATCGCCCTGATGTGCACGAAGAACTTCGACTACGAGGCGTTGACGCTGAAGGAACTCCGTGACAAGCGCGGCGTCGACCTGGACCGCGTGTCGAAGATGGACGTGATCCGGGGGCGCATGATCGTCGAGTACCGCGACGGCGAGCTGGCCGTCGACGAGCCCGTCAAGGATTTCCATGGCGCCGCGCTGAAGGGTTGCGACGAGTGTGCTGACTTCCTGGGCCGTTCTGCTGACATCTCGGTCGGGAGCGTCGGCTCCATGAACGGATGGACGAGTGTGATCATCAGGACAGAGCGGGGTCGCCTGGCGTTCCAGGCCGCCCGATCGAAGCTCGACGTGCGCGGGTTGGACGACCCGGCCGCCCTCCTCCGGCTCGACGCCCTCGACAAGAAGATCGCCGACCGCTCCCTGCAGCGGAAGCTCGACCCGGATGCGCCGCTGTTCATCGACTTCGAGGAGCACCTGCGCGCCTACGACGGCTCGGACCGCCGACCCGTGTTCATCCGCCATTGACCTCGACCGCGGCGCCCGTGCTGCATGTGCCCGACGAGCCCACGGTGCGGGCCGAGCGCTGGCTGACCGCCGTCCTCGACGGTGGCGAGCTCGAACCCGTTCTGACCGGGGCCGACGGCATCGTGGCCTGGCTGTGGACGCGCTGGAGGATCCTCGCCAGCGCGGGTGTCGGCGAGGAGGACCTCGGGCGGATCGTGCTGGGTTACCGCCGAGAGATGTGGCTCTGGCTGGCGGGTGAGCGGACGTGGTCGCAGTGCTGCTCGGGTCTCATCGGCCGCATCGACCGGCGCATCGCCGAGCGCGACTGCACGGGGGCGTGACTCGGGGCGGTCGGCCCGCTCCTGCGGTCGAGCTGCGCGGCGTCACGGTCCGCCGGGAGGGTGTGCCGGTGCTGGCGGGGATCGATTGGCGCGTCGAGATGCACGATCGCTGGGTCATCCTCGGCCCGAACGGGTCCGGCAAGACGACGTTGCTCCAGGTGGCCGCGGCCCGGCTCTGGCCCACGGCGGGGACGGTGGATGTGCTGGGGGCCCGCCTCGGCCGAGTGGACGTGCGGACGCTGCGCCCGCGCGTCGCGCTGGTCAGCGGCGCGGTCACGCGGCAGCTGCGGGCAGACCTCGCCGCCCGTGACGTCGTGGTGAGCGGCCGACACGGCGCGCTCGAGACGTGGTGGAACCGGTACGGGGACGAGGACTGGGACAAGGCGGACCGGCTCCTGGCCGGCGGCGGGGTGCAGGAGATCGGGGACCGTCCCTTCGGGGTCATCTCCGAGGGGGAGCGCCAGCAGGTCCTCCTGGCCCGGGCGCTCATGGGCGACCCCGAGCTCGTGCTCCTCGACGAGCCGTTCGCCGGCCTGGACCTGGGCGCGCGCGAGCGGCTGCTGGTGCGCCTCGGCGCCCTGGCCGGGGACCGGTCGAGCCCGCCGGTGGTCCTGGTGACCCACCACTGCGAGGAGATCCCGCCGGGCTTCACCCACGCCGGCCTCGTGTCCCGCGGCCGGCTGCTGTCGGCGGGACCGCTGGGCGACGTCATCACGTCGGCACAGGTGTCCAGGTGCTTCGGCCTGTCGGTCGATGTCGGGTGCACCGGCGGTCGGTGGTGGAGCCGCGCCGCCTGACGGTGGTGCCGCACGCCGAGGAGCAGGGCGGGAAGTTGGGCCTTGATTCGGGACGGCAGCGGCGCTACAAACGACGTTGAGCGGAGAAGTGCCGACGAGGTCGGCGCTGCGCATTTCCCCAACCATCCACCATTTGGAAAAGGCCAAACAATAGGCTTTTTCACCGGAGCGAAGGTAGGACGTCGGGGAGTGACGATCTTGATCCTGCTGGTCCTCGTAGTTTTTCTGTGGGTGGCAGTCCTGGCCCCGAGCGCTTGGCGGCGATTCGGGGAGCGCCAGGGCGTGGGCTCTATCGACCATTTCCACCACCAGCTCCAGCTCCTGGAGCATGCAGGGCCCAAGACGGTGGCTCCGGCGTACCGTCTGCATACCGCGATGCCCGGGCGCCCCGCCGAGACGTCTACGCCCGCCGTCGACTCGTCCCGTCCCAAGCTGGTACTGCTGCGGCCCACCGACGACGCGGCCGCGGCCGACGTCGACGACGGCGACGGCGGCCACTACGAGCGGATCGGCGTCCTCGATCGGCCGGAGCCCGAGTGCGTGCCCGAAGTGAGCGCGGATCTGTCCGCCTTCCGGCGCGAGCAGGCCAAACGGCGTTGCACCACGCTGCTGCGCTGCCTCTGTGGCATTGCGATCTCGACCGCGCTCATCGGGATGTGGCCGGCGATGCATCTCGCCTGGGTCTTGACCGTCCTCTCGGGGTTGGCCGCGCTCGGCCTGGTCGGGCTCATGGCGTACGCCAAGGAGATCCAGGCGGAGCAGCGCCGCCGCCGGGTCCGTCAGGACTCGGCGCGGGGCCCGTTCGGGGGCGGGGGGCACGTCGACGCGGCGACGGCCGGCTACCCCGGTGCCTGGGACGACGCCGACTACGACTCCGACTCCGACTATGAGGAGCCCAGGGTCGCGGCACGCTGACGGTGTGTGCCGCGGCCGCTACCGGAGCGCTGATGCAGTTCTCGCCGCTGCGGGAGGGCCGTCGAGCCTGACTATCCTGGGCGGTGCCCCGGGGGTGTAGCTCAGCTGGTAGAGCGCTACGTTCGCAATGTAGAGGCCGAGGGTTCGAGTCCCTTCACCTCCACCAAAGGTCCAGGTCAAGGGCCAAAGTGGAATCCCCTAAGATCACGTCCTTCGTCGGCGTGACCTTCCGTGACCTTATCGGACACATGATCAGCGAATCGGGCCCACGTGAACTGGGCTACTTGCATGGGTCGCACGGTCGCCTCTGGCGGACGGAACTCAGAATTCGACTCGGAACTTGGGCTGAAAGGTCGTCGTCGTTGGACGGATGGCGGCGATGCGGTCAACTCGGTAGCTCCGAAGCTGTCCATGGTCGTTGACGACAAAGAGGATCAGGTTGCCATCTTGTGTGTAGCGCAGTGAGTACGGTTCCACTCGCCGTGATCCCCATCGCCCGCTCTCGGCTCGGTAGTCGATGTCGACCTTGAGCCGGTTGACTCCCGCATAGCGAAGCAACTCGAGAGGTACGCCACGCCGCCACGACGTGATGGCCTTGGGCGCCTCCCAGTCGGGGTCCAATGTGCCGAGCGAAGCTCGGGGTAGCTGAACGATGCGCAGCGTGCCGGCGAGCCAACCGAAGACATCGTCGAGCGTCGACCAGAAGTCGGCGAAGGGTGGAAGTGGCCGGGGGAGCTGATGGCCTAGCATGTTCTCCCACTCGCCTTCGATCTCTTCTCGGAACGGCGTCGTGCGGATGGTCTCGATGGTGGGAACGTCGATCTCAGCATGGCTGCACTTGCGGGCGAGTACGGTGTTCACCGCTTGGCTCATGCCGATGAGATCGGGGTGCCGGTGCATGTGGACCACGTCGTAAAGATCACGCGGCCGGCAGCGTTCCGCCAGGGCTCGCAGCTTCTCCCCGAACAACTCGGTGAGCGAATAGCACAGTACGGCTTCCACCGGCAGAGGCGCGTCGCTGTAGGGGTGTCCGATGGGTCGCAGTTCGGGACGTTCGACAAGGAGTTCATCGGTGGTGATATCGAGCTTCACCTTGGGTGATGTCGGTTGTGGGTTCGGGCCCTGATAGGCGATTCTTCCCTGGGTCGTGGGTCTGCCTCGTCGGTTCCGTCGGCGTTGGAACGACTGGGCGTCGAGTGTCAGCTCGATCCCCGACTCCTCCAAGAGCCATTCGGCGATCTCCCCGAAGATGCACTGCAGATCGTCAGGTTCGTCGGGACCGCCTTCTGTGACGGTGAAGTCAAGGTCTTCGGAGAACCGGAACGTCTCGTAGTAGCACTTGCGAAGGCAAGTTCCTCCTTTGAAGATCCACCTCTCGGCGAGGGCGGAGTGTTGTGCGATCCCCGCCAGCAGCCAGCCTAGGACGTAGTCCTTCTCGATCACGCCGACATCGAGGGTCCATTCGGCGCGTAGCTGTTGGAGGTCGCGCTTGGGGATCATGCTGGCTCCACCGGAGCGAGCATGACGTTGACTCGCAAACCCCAGCGCATCAACCGTCGACCGCCCTTGGGTCCCTGCGGATCGAGGGGGGAGATGCCCGCCGAGACGCGTGCTTGGCTGGCGGCGATCAGGTCTGGTTGGTCGCGACCAAGTGCTTCGACGATGTAGCCGAGGCGCTTGAAGACGGCCCGGTTCCCGAGGCGGTCGCCGTAGTCAATGAGGGTGAGAGGATCATGCTCGTCGAGGTAGGCATCGGTGATCTCAGCTGCGTGGCGGATCCCGCCAGCGAGTCTCGGGTCATCGAGAACATCGATCACGGTCCGTCCCGGGTCGGCAAAGCGAAGTCGAGTCCCGTCGTGCCACTCGGTCTTGGTTCCCCAGCTGAGGGCGGTTTCGGACGCGTGGGCGATCAGGTAGGCGTGGTCGAGGAGCCTGACGTTGGAAGAACGGACCCTGGTAATCGTCTTGAGGACCGTCGTGCGGAACACCTGATCGGTGAGCGCCCAGTGGTTGGCCGACGTCCACCCGGTGAAATAGCAGGGAGCCCACACCGCTGTCGCCACGATGAGGGCGTCTTCCGACCATGCGGCGGGGTTGGCGGCGTCGACGGGTACCCCGATGTACATGCCGCGGCGGACCCGGCGGACCCAGCCGTCTGCGGCCCAGCGGGAGAGGCGCTTGGCCGCAGAGTCAGCATCGACGCCCAGAACGTCAGTGACGAGGGCGGGCGTGATGAACCTGCTGCCCGAACCGAACACCGCTGTGAGCTCGGCCCGGCCCTTCCCCGAGATACCTGATGCAAATTCCGACATCCTTAGACCGACACCTCCGTTCCGAAGGAAATATCTGGATCAAGGATATCAGTAACGTCGCCATACCGACACATCCCTTGCCGAGAGAATTACCGGCTTACGGATATCGCTCCTCGGGCGTGGGGCGTCAATCATGTTCGCGGGGCACAGGATGTCCGTCCTGAGTACGAGGTGCGATCCCGTCGACCCGCCCTGCTAACGGGTGTGACATCCAGCTATGGTATCTAGCTAACTAGAGAAATGGAGTCACAGATGATCGAGTTCCATCTCGACACGCGCTCGGGCGTCCCGCCCTACCAGCAGATCGTCAAGCAAGTGCGCCACGCGCTGCGGCTCGGCCTCCTCGACGTGGACGACCAGCTCCCCACCGTGAAGGAGGTGGTCACGAGCCTGGCGATCAATCCGAACACGGTGCTCAAGGCCTACAAGGAGCTGGAGCACCTCGGTCTGGTCGCGGCACGGCCCGGCATCGGCACCTTCGTCACGAAGACGCTCCGCGACGACTCGCTCGCTGCTCACGGACCGCTCCGACAGAGCCTGCAACGGTGGCTCGCCCAGGCACGCCGAGCGGGGCTCGACGAGGAGAGCATCGAGGCGCTCTTTCGCGACGTCGTTCAATCCTCTTCCGCAGAAGGCGTAGCGTGACCCCCGTCTTGGAGGCGGATGGCCTCGGCAAGCGCTACGGACAGAAGTGGGCGCTCTCTGAGTGCACGCTCGCCATACCCGCCGGCAAGGTCGTCGGGCTCGTCGGGCCCAATGGCGCCGGCAAGACCACGCTGCTCCAGCTGTCCGTCGGCCTCCTGCAGCCGAGCGCCGGGTCGGTCACCGTCCTCGGTGGGCGCCCGGGCACGGCACCGGACCAGCTCGCCCGCGTAGGTTTCGTCGCCCAGGACGCACCGACTTACGCGGGGATGTCGATCCGTGACCACCTGCGCTTCGGCGCCTGGATGAACCCGAGCTGGGACGCGGGGCTGGCCGAGGATCGCATCGCGCGCCTCGGGCTCGACCCTCACCAGAAGGCAGGCCAGCTCTCGGGCGGCCAGCGCGCCCAGCTCTCCCTGACCTTGGCGGTGGCGAAGCGACCAGAGCTGCTCCTGCTCGACGAACCCGTGGCGAGCCTCGATCCCCTCGCACGGCGTGAGTTCCTTCAGGGCCTCATGGAGGTCGTCGCCGAGCACGGCGCGAGTGTCATTCTCTCCTCTCACCTCGTCGCCGACCTCGAACGGGTCTGTGACTACCTGGTCGTCCTCATCGACTCGCGGGTCCAGGTCGCGGGCGACATCGACGAGCTGTTGGCGACTCACCATCGGCTGACCGGCCCGCGACGCGACCACAACGCGCTGCCGAGCGATCAGCAGGTCATCGGCGAGAGCCACACCGACCGGCAAAGCACGTTCGTCGTGCGAACCGACAACTCCGTGCTCAATCCCGCCTGGACGGTCGAGCAGCTCAACCTCGAAGACCTCGTGCTCGCCTACATGACCCGCGCCGTCCAAGGGGACCGCCAGCCGAAGCTAGAGGCCCTCCCATGATCCGTCTCACGCTGCGCCAGTTCCGCACGGAGTCGGTCATCACCTTCGGACTGCTCGCCGTGCTCGGCGTCGTGCTCGCCGTCACCGGCCCGCACCTCGCGAATGTGAACAACGCGTTCCAGAACGCCTGCAGCAACCCCGCGGTGCTCTGCACTAAGGCGACGAACCCGGTGGTCTCGACCGACCTGTCGCTGCAGGGTGCCCTGCCGTTCGTCGTGACGATCGCGCCAGCGCTCATCGGGATCTTCTTCGGGGCGCCCCTTGTCGCCCGCGAGCTCGAGGCCGGTACATTCCGCCTTGCCTGGACTCAGAGCGTCACCCGGCGGCGCTGGCTCGCGGTGAAGCTCGGGTTGATCGGTGTCGCCTCCATGGCGGTCGCCGGATTGCTCACCTGGATGGTCGACTGGTGGGCCAGCCCGCTCGATGCAGCGAACAAGAACCGCTTCGACCCGGGGGCCTTCGGCTGGCATGGCGTGGCGCCGATCGGTTATGCGGCATTTGCATTCGCACTCGGGGTGACTGCGGGTGTGTTGCTACGCCGAACGGTCCCGGCGATGGCCGTGACCCTCGTGGGGTTCGTCGCGGCACGCCTCGCCGTGCAGCATTGGATTCGCCCGAATCTGGCTGCGCCCCTCCATGAGTCCGTGTCGCTCTCGAGTTCGGGTCTCGGCGTCCTGAGCGCATCTGCGGCGACGGGCACCGTCGCCTCGCTCGCTCCTCCCCAGGTGAACGTCTCGAACGGCTGGGTGTTGTCGACGGCGGTAGTCGATAGGTCCAGCCATGCGATGACCACCCAGGCCGTGGTCCATGCCTGTCCCACGTACGGCCAGATCGCCAACACCAACGTGCTGCCGAGCCCAGCGGAGATGCACTCGATACACGATGCGTGCATCACCAAGCTCTCTGAGATCTTCCATACAGTTGTCACCTACCAACCAGCCAGCCGCTTCTGGCCGTTCCAGTGGGCGGAGATGGGGATCTTCCTGGCGGCGGCGCTGGCACTGTGCGGAATCGCCCACTGGTGGCTTCGACGGCAGTAGGCGAGATCTCTCACGAAAACCCACGTCATGCCGGCGGTGATCCGGCGAGGCTGGAAGGTGCCCTAATCCGTGCGGAGAGCGCGACTGGCCTCGCTGTTGCGACTGCCTACAAGATCCCGGAGCCAGTCGGCTTCTTGATAACAGAGTTCACTCGACCTCCGGTCTTGGCAACCAGCAAGCCAACATGTCCGTAGTAGTCATCCACAGCTTGCTTGCGCACACTGGCCCCAGCTACGCCGCGATGTGCGATTGACCCACGTAGTTCAACGTACTTGTCGAGCTTACGCGATGCCTGCGCTTCCGACATGTTGTTCCACTTCCAGAAAGTGGAGACTTTCGGAACACCGAGGGCCGTGCTTCATCGATGCCGACCCCACCCACGTTTGCATTCCGTCGCCTGCCCCGCAGCAGGTACCGCATCATGGTCGATGATGTCCCGTCGCTCGCCGAAGAAAGTGATCGTCGTCAACTGGGCACCGGAGCCATTCGCTCGGGCTTGCGAGGGCTTGCCCATCGGACGTAACCACCGATCCGCGAATGGGCACGACCAGGGTCGGTCCGGCGTAACCTTACGTGACCTTATCGAGATGGAAGGGGAGGGATCGTGAGGTGACCTGAGGGGATCGCAACCCCGCTACCAGGAATCTCCTCGGAAAGGGCCTGGTCAAAACACTGAGAGCCAGACGTTCGCAATGTAGAGGCCGTGGGTTCAAATCCCATCACCTCCACCCGGTGGGCTGACCCCATTCAGTGGACCACTCTTTGGGGTTCAGCTCATACAGATCGGCTCCGCATCGAGCCGGGCCCCAGCCGAGTCAAGTGGGCCGCGTCCACGTGCTGGTCACGTTGTTTGGCTCGCCTCACGACCCGAGCTTGCGCACGGGCCGGCCACCCTCCCTGCGGCCCTCCGGGCCGGAGGGTAGAGCGCGAGCGACTGCGCGCGGCGTTTGGCCTGTCCCAGCGATCGCACGGTCTGGGCCGCGTACACGTCCAGATGGGTGGCAAGTGCGATGAACACCTGGGCAGTGGTGAGTGCGTCGCCCAGGGCATGGTGCGGCCGATGGACGGGGAGACCGAGACTGTGGGCGAGGCCGCTGAGCGAGGTCGGTCCCGCCGCCTGCCCCCGCTCGAGCGCCAAGAGCTCCCCAAGGTCGCGGGTGTCGATGACGGGCCGGTGGAGCCTCAGACCCAAGTGCTTGAGCACCGGTGCGAGGAACGATCGCTCGATCCACGCTGCGTGGGCGACCAGGATCCGCCCGCTCATGACAGAGACCAGGGGAGCGATTGCCTCGTCGAGCGGCGGCGCATCGGCTAGGTCGACGGTGCGGATCCAATGAACCAATACCGACTCCTCGGGCAGCGGGTGGGTATTTCGGCACAGGCCGTAGACGGCGTTGCCGGCGATAACCCGTCCGGCGTCGATCGGCACGGCGAACGAGAGGATCTCGTCGCTCCTCGGGTCGAGCCCACTCAGTTCGAGGTCCACGACGCAGAAGTGGGCGAGGCGCCACGGGGTTCGCCCCGCGGGGACCGCGCCCTCGACGTACTCGGCCGCCGCGTCCGATGCCGCCGTCCGGGCACGGAACGCCGGTGTCACTTGATCAGGGCGAGGTCGTTGGCGATGTGGCGCTGCACCGAGGCCACGGCCCGGAACGCCACCTTCAAGTAGTTTCGGGTCAAGGGGTTCAACTCGTCTGGGTCCAGGAAATCGTCGGGCGGGACCCCCCGCTCCAACTGGGCGACCTGGTGGTCGAGTCGGAGCTGGCACACGAGTTCGAACGCCTCGCGCAGGGCGAGTGCGTCGAAGGCCGTGAGGATGCCGGCATCCTCCGCCGCCGCCAGTCGCGCGTTGGTCGAGGCGCACGTGACCCCGGCGGCCAGTCCCGCCCACCGGGCGATGTCCACGATCGGTACCACGCCCCCGCTCTTCAGGTCGAGCCGGTTGCGATGCTCGCCCGTGGACTCTACGACGAGGCCCCGCAGGAAGCCGGTGGGCGGTCGGTGGGCGAGGGCGAACTCGGCCAGCAGGCGCAGCAGCCGCGGGCGTGCCGGGGCGAGCCGGAACGTCTCTGCGATGAGCGGCTCGGTCTCGTCGCCCCACACCACCCGGCTGTCGACGAGCACTGACACCAGCACCAGGGCCTTTTCCTGGGTGGGGAGGTCGAGGAAAGACCGGGCCGCTTTCTGCCACGACGACAGCGACCGCACGAAGAGTGGGTCCGACGCGCTGACCCGGTGTTCGTCGGGGTGGAACCCGCACCGGACCAGCAGGTTGGTCGCGGCTATGGCGACTTCGCCCAGGTAGTGCCGCACGGCAGTCTCGTCGCGCCGGTCCCCGTCGAACCAGACGATGGCGCTGTCGAGGTCGGAGCTCGGCACCGCCTCCCGTCGGGCCTGGCTGCCGAGCGTCAGCCACGTGAAGCGCGCCGGCGGCTCGCCCGCGCCAGCGACGGTGAGGTCGAGCACCTTGCGGGTGAGTGCGTCGGTCACCACCGAGAAGACCGACATCACCTCCTCGGCCGGCACCCCGCCCTGGGTCATGGCGACGACGGTCGGCCGCAACTTGGACGACGCGTCGACCAGCTCGCCGCCGGAGGACGCCCGGGAGATGGCACGGCGCAGGAAGAACGAGGAGCTCCGCTCCACGGCCAGGAGGTCGTGGTCCTCGACGATGCCGAGAACCCGCCCGTTTGCGGACACCACGGGGAAGTGCCGGATCCCCCGGTCGAGCATTTCCATCAGCACGTCGTTGCCCGAGCGGTCGCTGGGGATCGTGAACGCCGGTGCGGTCATGACCGCCGACACCGGTGCTTCGCCGGGGAGATCGCCGGCGACCACCCGCGAGCGCAGGTCGCTGTCGGTGACGATCCCGACCGAGTCCTCCAGGTCGACGATGAGGGCGGTCGCCCCGGCCTCGGTCATCCGGCGGGCCGCCTCGCGGATCGGGGTCGCCGGCGCGCAGATCACCGGTTCGCTGCGGATGGTGGCGCTGACCGGCTCGCGCAGGCGGTCCCTCGGGACCTCGGAGCCCGGCGCGTACAGCAGGTGATGGCGGTCCTCGAGCATCGAGCGGGTGAGGTAGCGAAGGCCCTGGGGCTGGGCGAGGATCTCCGAGGCCGCATCGGCCGGGATGCGGTAGGTGAGGGTGTCCTCCGCTGTGCGCGTGGCGAAGCCCGTCGGGAGGCCGGACAACACCGATGCGTGCCCGAACAGCTCGCCCGGGCCCATCAAATCGAGGACCCGCCCGTCGTCGACGACCTCCACGGCCCCGGCCCGGATCACCCGCAGGAACTCGATGCCCTCGGCACCCTTCGGGAAGATGGTCGTCCCGGCCGGGTGGAATTCGACCTCCACTGAATCCGCCAGTCGCTCGACCGCCGCAGGGTCGGACGCGTCGAAGGGCGGGCACTGAAGGAGAAAGTCAACGATGTCGGGTATCGCTGCCACCGCGCCCCAGCAAACCACACCTGTGTCACCGACCAGAGATCGGACGGAGCCTGACTACGTGAACTGCACTCGAACCTTGAGATCCTGACAATGACGAACCGCCACGGTATGTACGACGCTCCGGCAGGGGTTCGAACAAAGTCCCATCACTTCACTTGCCGACGTTGCGGCCGACCCGAGGAGCCCAAATTCGGCCACTGGTCACACTTTGCTGCCGCATATCCCCAGTTCAGCGGGCCAGGAGGGGTTATTTTGGTATGCACCGGCCCCGTGGGCCGGATTGCCCCGTGAGATCCCGCTCTCGGCGCCATGAGTGCAAGGTCGTCATCAGCTCCATTGAACCCAAGCGGAGGGCGGCGTACCAGGTGGTTGACAACTTATTGATGGCGAAAGGGAGGATGTTCACAGGTTGTTTGAACCGGGTGAACCCGTAATTGGTCGTGAAAGGGGGCGATGGCATGTCGCGCCTCA
>Ga0181536_10000343_pt1 | contig 56229 bp, 49 predicted proteins | sample PEATcosm2014_Bin_41_FD_121105 | JGI IMG/M metagenome (GOLD analysis project Ga0181536, IMG submission 121105) | Peatland microbial communities from MTU Mesocosm Facility, Houghton, MI, USA - PEATcosm2014_Bin17_60_metaG | ecosystem: Environmental > Terrestrial > Soil > Wetlands > Peat | place...
GCTATAGCATCACGCTAACGGAGATCAATCCCGCGCCCATGCCGCAGGCCAGCGCGTGACCTTCAACGCGATCCACCCCAGACCAGCATTGTACCGGAGGGGGTGATTTTCAACGGAGCGGTCCGCGCGCTATGGTAGTTGGTTTGGGCACGACCTCGAACAGCAGGTTGTCGCCGAACTGTCCCTTGAAGTTCATCTGTGCGCCATCGTCCACTAATTTGAAGATCAGCCAGTCGAGCGGATCGTGCATGGGACCGAATACCATGAAGCGGTCGTGCTGGCTAATGAAACGCCGGTAGTCCTCGATGTGCCCTTTGATGGGAAACCAGCGCCGCATTGCCGGATAGGAGTTTTCGAAAACGTCGCTGCCCGTGTAGCGAACCGCTGCCTGCGGGTCCCGGAGCAGGTAGAGCCGCGATGCCAGCGCCGGTTTCGCGTAATGATCCACCTGCAGAAAGAGAGTCCCGTTGCCGATAACGAACGGCACGTCCTTTTCTACCTGATCGGGGTCAAGACCGCGGGTAGTCAGCGACTGGGTGGTGTCATCCGGCGGCGTCCAGAAAGAATTCATGAGAAACCCGGCCAGGAAAGTACTCATCAGCAGCACGCCGGTCGTGTGGCGGTTTCCCGTGCGGTTGTAAGCCAGAAAAGCGAATAATATCCCGACGCCCATAACCGCCGGCAGCCCATAACGGGTCTGGAAAGCGTGCGTGAACGCAAACGCCAACAAGAGCACACATAGTGGAATCGAGACCAGCCCGGCCGCGGCAGCTATCTCGTGGACGGGAATGTGCGCCTGCGCCGTCTCCTCGTTCCCGCCTCGCCGCTTTGCCGGCAATAACACCACGGCGAAGCCGATCAGCCAGGCCCACACCGCCGGACCGAGTACCATGACGCAGTACTCCCAGATCGACGCGAACCGTGGCTCAAACTTTGCGTTGTTGAAAGTAGAAAGCCCGCCGGTGGCGTGCATCAAAGGCAGATACGTCAGGACCAGCGGCGCCGCGATACCGATCGAAAGCCACACCGGCCAGTCGATGCGCCTTGCCCGAAAGGCGCGCACCAACTCGCCCAAACCCAGCGGGACAAACAACAGAACCGCATAGCAGTGACTCATCAACGCGCCCGTAATACTCAGGGTCAGCCCGGTGAGCGCCCATCGCCGATGCTTGCGCTCACAAGCGCTCTGCCAGCAGAGCAGCGCCAGCGCTGAGCAACCCATCACCAACCCGGACGGTCTGGCTTCGTAAGCATACCTGGCCGCGCCGGTAATCCAGGGGAACAGCATGGCTACGAGTCCGTACAGGGCGTTCGAACGCTTGGCCACAAAGCGGAACAGGCAGCCGCTCATCACTAGAAAGCCGATCATGGCCGGCAACCGCGTGGCTACCGGACCGTCGCCGAACAATCGAAACGCGGCGCGTGTGGCCAGATACAGCAAGGGCGGATTCAGGTCGGCCCCCTGTTTCAATCCCGCCAAGATCGCGCCCACGCTGGGAAAGTGAGATATGTAAAACGTGGACAACTCGTCAAACCAGAGCGGTCTCGATCTGGCCCGCAAAGCCGCCACGGTTAAGAACAGCACCCCAAAGCAGTAGAGATAGAAGTACTTCCCGATTTCAATGTGCTCCGATGCGATCTCGATAGAATGGCGGCAGCGGTCTAGCAGGCGCACGTACTCTTATTCCTTCCTGTTCTAACGACAAATGATAACAGTGGTCAGTCTGGTGCGCATACTGACTTTGGTTAAACTGATTTCGGTCTCGAGGTACTGGATATTAGCCTGCGGATATCACGCCGCGCGCCTGAAGGCCATCAGAGGTCGAAGAGGCTTTGCCGGGCATTCCGGCGGAAGCCCTCGACGCGGTCCTGTGTATCTCGGTCCAGGGATACCTTTGGTATCCGGTCCAATCAATAAGCCAATATCGCCATGTCCTGAAGCCCGGAGGCCGGCTCCTGGTCAACGTCCCCGACTTGGTACGCCCAGCCGGTATTGCTCCGCCCCTGGATATGGAAGATATACTGCCGCTGATGCGGATCTAGCGCGTGCGCCGCGCGCTTTCTGCAACGCGATCTGCGCCGGCGCGCTGGAGCATCTCGAGGATCCAGTCTGCCGCTGCGCCCTGGCCGGCGTGCATGGCGCCCGATGCGGCCCCAACGTGACGTCCTGAACACGAAGCCGGGCGCTTTCAGCCTGCGCAGTTGCGTCGGCTTAGCACGGCGGTGGAACGGGTCAGTTCTGACCCCCAACTACCGCGCGGCCATCAGCGCTCGCAAGCGCCGCGCCCGCTCGGGAGCCCGCAGTTGCCGCAGCGCTTTAGCTTCGATCTGCCGGATGCGCTCGCGCGTGACGTCGAACTCCTGGCCGATCTCTTCGAGCGTATGCTCCCGCTCGCAGCCGATCCCGAACCGCAGCCGGATCACCTTCTCCTCCTTCGGAGAAAGGGTCTTCAGGATGCCGGCGGTCTCGTCGCGGACGTTGGTTTCGATCACCGCGTCCACCGGCGAACCCACCCAGCGGTCTTCGATCAGGTCACCCAGGGCCGACTCGCCGTCGCGCCCGACCGGCGTCTCCAGGGAGACAGGGTCGCGCGAGATGGTCTTCAGCTTTTGGACTTTCTCTACCGGGATGTCCATACGGCGTCCAATTTCGTCATTTGTAGGAGTTCGGCCCAATTCCTTCTCCAGCTCGCGCGAAGCCCGCAGGAACTTGTTCATGCTTTCGTTCATGTGGACCGGGATGCGAATTGTCCGGGACTGGTCCGCAATGGCGCGTGTAATAGCCTGCCGGATCCACCAGGTGGCGTATGTGGAAAACTTGTAGCCGCGCCGGTATTCGAATTTGTCGGCGGCGCGCATCAAGCCAATGTTGCCCTCCTGGATGAGGTCCAGCAGATGAAGTCCGCGGTTCACGTACTTCTTGGCCACCGAAACCACTAGGCGGAGGTTGGCCTCCACCAAATCCTTCTTGGCGCGCTCGGCTTCGGCTTCCCCGTGCCGGATCACGGTCAGCGTGTGCTTCAAGTCGGGCAGAGTAGCTGCCGCCATCGTCTCCCGTTTGCGGATTTCCTTCTTCAGATCCTTCAGCCGCTGTTGGACTTGCGGCTGGCCGGGCGCCTTCGCCTCGATCTTCTTAACCTCGCGATCCAATTGGCCGAGCTCCTCGACGGCGCGCTCGATTTCCTTGGAAAACTCCTTCCATCTGATGGAACGAAAGGGGATAGCTCGAATCCCCAGAGACACTTGCACCTTGGTCCGGTTCAACCGGCTGCACCAGCGCTTGCGCTGCCGCTTCATGTTGACCGGTATCGTCTCCACCTTGTCGGAGACCTGCTGCAGTTTGCGATACACGACGATCAAATCGGTGAACAGTTTCAGCAGGTCGGCGCGCTTCTTGAGATCGGCCGGAGTGCCTTCCTCGACGTCGCCTACGTCCACCACGTTGTCGATCTCGTCGGTGCCCCGCTTCAACTGTTCGGCCAGTTCCACCACCACCCGCTGGACCAGGGCCGAGCGGCTGATGGCCTTCTGCATCCGTAATTTGCCGCGCTCCATGCGCCGGGCCAAATCCACTTCGCCTTCCCGCGTTAGCAGCGGAACCGCTCCCATTTCACGCAGATACACGCGTACCGGATCGTCGGTGTAGATGGACTCTTCCACCGGCGTGGGATGCAGAAAATCGGCCTCGTGGCCTGCCTCGGTATCGAAAAACTTGGCATCCTCCTCAAAGTTGAGGCCCAAGGCTTCCGGATTATCTGCTAAGAATTGATCTTCGAATTGATCCACCGTTCGACTCACCTCCCCCAATCAACACCGTCGGAAAGTAGTTGCGCTTGGTTAGATTCTGGGGCTCCTGAAAAGCTTCGGACTTGCTGGTTCGGCACGCCAATGCGGGGAGGCTACCTACGCCGCCGGCACATCAACTGATGATAGCATCTATCGCCAGGAAAGTTAAGTCCTATCTTTAAAGATGTTTCAGAACCGATTTGGTTACATCGCCTTCTGCTTACGGCACCTTATGCCGCATTAAGTTCTTCAACTCGTTGAAGAACGCCTGCTCATCTTGAAAGTCGCGGTAAACCGACGCAAATCTCACATAAGCGATTTTATCCAGATCCCGGAGGGCATCCATGAGCATTTCTCCTATTTCAATAGTAGATATCTCCCGGTCCGCGGAATCGGTGACTTTCCCCTCTACCTGGTCCACCAGTTCCGCCAGCCTCCCCATTCCTACCGGGCGCTTTTCGCAGGCCTTCAGCAGCCCAGCCAGCACTTTCTGGCGGTCGAATTTCTCCCGGCGGCCATCCTTCTTGATGACCATATAGGGCACCTCATCGATGCGCTCGTAGGTGGTGAAGCGTCGCTCGCAACCTAAACACTGCCGGCGCCGCCGGATCGCATCACCCTCCCGGCTCTCGCGCGAGTCCACGACCTTATCTTCTATGTGATTGCAGAAAGGGCACTTCATACGTTTACCTCGGGCTCCAACTGCTTCAGAGTGCGCCAGCGGATGCCTTCATGCAGCGCTAGGACCACGCCCAGCGGCACAACTACTACAAATGAAATAAACCAAAGAACAATCGCTACGCTTGTCGAAATTTCCAAGGGAACGCGGAAAAGCTCCGTCAATACCAACACGGAAACCACCTGTGTGCCGCCGCCGACTCCCGGAATCTGAACGACCGCCCCGAACGCCAGGAACCCCAGGAAGATGAGTACGTCCAGCCAGCCGAAGTGCAGCGCGCTGCCGAACGCCCGCATGACGCAAAACACAGTCAAGGCGATACTGGCCCACTCGAGCACCGTGTACCAGACTACCAGCAGCATCGCTTGTTGGCTTTTGGTGGATTCGATCCCTTGCACAAAAGCCGTAATCAGGCGATCGGCTTTCTTGAAGTGGCGTTCCGGCAACACAGCCAGTGCGCCCAGCAGGCGCCGCCGCATGGCTGCCGAGAAGTGGCGGAAGGCCGCCAGCAGCCCCAATACAGCGATTGACAATGCCCCCACGAGCCATCCGCCCGTGGCGAACACCCAGGACAGCGCCGGACCCAGCGCCACATCGGAGCGACGCACGCGCCCGAGCGCGAAACCGAATATGGCCAGCACGATCAACACATCGTATATGCGTTCCAGCACCAGTGCCGCCATCTGCGAAGAGGCGGAAACTTTCTCTTTGCTGGCGATCAGATACGGCCGCACAAATTCGCCCGGCCGTCCTAATATGGTGATCGCGCTGAAGCCGATCACGGTGGCGGTAAACAGGTTCCAGAGGCTGGGATCGGATTTAACCGGCCGCATCAACACGCGCCAGCGCAACGCCCGGCCGTAGTAGCCGGCAATCGCGGACACGCTGGCCGCCGCCAGCCACCACCATCTCAAAGCCAATAGGGTGGCGCTGAATGCACGCCAGTCGAAGCCTCGGCTAGCGAGGAAACGGCGCACCAGCCAGATTCCGACCGCCAGGCCCGCCACCCCCAACGCCAGCCACTTCCAGTTGCGTTTAATCGGAGCTCCTCATTTCCTGGAGACAATGAACCTAACATGATAATGCCTCGGCACTGAAGTTCCGCAAGAACTGGAGGGCGGGCTTCCAGCCCGCGCGGGGCTTCAGCCCCGCTTGCGAGCGAAGCTCGCCTTGGGCACGCAACGCACGCCGCTGGAGTTTGGCGCTGCCGTCCCGGACCTCCAGGCCCGCGCGTCCGCCGCAGACGCTTTCGGCGAGCGCAGATCGTCCCCGCGCCGCGCAGGCCCGTAGGCCACTTTCGAAAGGCGCTAACTTCCGATCCGGGAACTGAAACTTGGGTTGATCGCACCCCACTCCGAGCCGCATTGAGACCTGCTAACTCTGTGTGCGCAGATCGCGCGGGACGAGGACAAGCAGCGGGTGCGAGGCGCCCCTGGCGGACCGCAGCCGACCTGTGCCCGTGCCAGTCTCCGTGACCGGCGTTTCATAGGCGACTTTCCGGCATCGATTTCGCAAGGTCGTATGGCTAGTGGTGATTCGACTCTCAGGTCCCAACGCCGGGTGGCGCTGAAGGCGGATGCTTTGTAATTCTTGTGGTGCGGCGGGAAGTGCCTCATTTCAAGCGATTTCCCAGACACCTGCACGGCTCCTCTCTCCTTCGCTCGGTTTCTCTCCCTGCCGCGGCTTATCCGTTGGGCACCGGCAGCGCATCAAATCCGCCGCACCATACTGCCAAATAGCCGCCGCGTCAGATGGCTCTCCGCCAGCAGCAACCAGTGGTAACGGGCATGCTTCACCAAATCGCCCGCCCGTCTTCACCAGCCGTTGCTGCAAACTCGTGAGCGACCAGTTCTCGATCTTCTTCGGCAGCACCAGCCGCCGGCACAGGTTCCCCAGGTTGTACGCGAGCACGCTCAGCCATAACCGCACCTCGTTGGAGCGGAACCGGTGGCAGCTCAGCCGCGTCATCCTCACCGCCTGCTTGCCTTTTGCGATGCTGGATCTGGCGGAGCTTTTCGACACTGTCGAGTCCGGCGAAGGCCAGCAAAAGGAGCAGTCCGCCGAATCCGATCACCAGCACGATCCGGCTGTTGGCCGCTATACTGCCGGCCGTCCGGGCTGACGTAGACGGATGCATCCTCAACGACACTATACGTTGAGACGCGGCGGCGGGGAATACCGTAACGGGGTACTTCGAGGGCGTGTCTTACAGCACGCTGAGGCGGGCTTCGCTCGCCGACCCGTGAGCTTCGCTCGCCGAAGAGCCGGCCTGAGAGGCCGGCTGCAGCGCAAGGCGCCGCCCCACAACTGCCAGACAGGCCAGGAGGCCTGTCCTACCTAATAGCGGTACTCGGCCTTGACGACCTCGTCTTCCATCGAGTGCCGCAGGGTGAACCCGAGCTTTTCGCAGATGCGCGCCACATCCCGGTTGTCGGGCAGGATATCCGCCTTCAGGGCGCCGAGCTTCTCGTCGGCGCCCACGGTTACCAGGCGCCCGAGCAGCTCTTTGCCCAGCCCGCGGCCGTGGAACTGGTCGCTGATCAGCACGGCCACTTCGGCGTCGTTGGTGCCGAGCACGCGCGTCAGGCGGGAGACGCCCAGGATCTCGCTCTCTCCGGTGGTGGGGTTGGGCCGCTCGGCGACCAGGGCCATTTCGCGGTTGTAGTCGATGAAGCAGATGCGCGTCAGCCGCTCGTGCGCCACGCGCTGCGAGAGATTCATCAGGTGGAAGTAGCGCAGGTAGACGCTGCGCTCGGAGAGGGTCGCGTGGAACTTGACCATCATGGGCTCGTCCTCCGGGCGGATCGGCCGGATGAGGACTTCGGTCCCATCCTTCATAGTCCACTTATAAACGTAGCGGCTCGGATACGGCCGGATGGCGGGCCTGGGCAGTTGGTCCTCGCTCACCTCCGGCCCGTGCACCACGATGCGCGCGTCCAAGGCCACCAGGCGGTCGGGAGTCGCCAGCAGCGGGTTGATGTCGATCTCCTTGATCCAGGGCTGCTCGACCACCAGGCGGCTGAAGCGCACCATCACTTGCTCCAGCTCCGCCATGTTCACCGGCTTGCGCCCGCGCACGCCCTGCAACGCCTTGTAGATCTTGGTCTGCTCCATCATGCGGCGCGCCAGAGTCGTGTTCAGCGGCGGGAGACTCAGCGCGCGGTCCTTGAAGACCTCCACCAACTGGCCGCCGGTGCCGAACAGCAGCACCGGCCCGAACTGGGTGTCCAGGCTGCTGCCGATAATGAGCTCATACCCGTCGCCGCTCTTGATCATGGGCTGCACGGTGACGCCCTGGAAATGCTCCGCGCCCACTTTCTCGGTCACCGAAGTCTGGATGCGGCGCCAGGCTCGATCCACGGCCTCGCGGTCGGCGAGGTTCAATTGCACGCCGCCCACATCGGTCTTGTGCGTGATGGTTTCGGAGAACAGTTTGAGCACCACCGGATAGCCGATGCGCCCAGCCTGATCGGCGGCTTCCTCCAAGGTCCGCGCGATCACGGTACGCACGGTCGGGATGTAATAGGCGTCCAGCACCTGCTTCGATTCGGTCTCGGTGAGGATGGTCCGGCCGGCGTTCCGCGCGCTTTGGATGATCTCGCCGGTCAGCGCTTTGTTGGGCGCAGACTCGGCCGAGTCCTCGGGCAGAGACGGTGTTTCGTAGAGGCCCTTCAGGTTATAAGCCCACCGCCACATATAAGTGAAAGCCCGCACCGCGGTATCCGGGAACTGGAAGGTGGGAATCTTAGCCTGGTTCAGGATCGCGATGCCGCCCGCCACGTCGGCGCCGCCCATCCAGCTCGCCAGAATCGGTTTACCCTCCAGCTTGGCGTAGGGTTTCAGGTGCTCGGCGGTCTGGGTGGGATCGGTCATGGACTGCGGCGTGAGCACTACCAGCAGGCCGTCGCTATTCGGATCCTTGGCCGCGATGTCGACCGCCTTGGCGTAGCGCTCCGGACTGGCGTCCCCGATCACATCGATGGGATTGTTGTGGCTCCAGGTGGGCGGCAGGATCTGATTCAGAGACTCCATTATTTCGGGCGACAGCTCGGCAAGCTCGCCCCCATTGGCGATCAGCGCGTCGGTCGCCAGCACGCCGGGACCGCCGGCGTTGGTCACAATCGTCAGGCGCGGACCCTTGGGGCTGGGCTGCTTGCCGAGCACCTCCGCCATGTAAAACAGGTCGGCGATGCTGTTCACGCGCAACACACCGCTGCGCCGGAACGCGGCCTCCAGCACTTCATCGCTGCCGGCCAGCGAGCCTGTATGGGAGGCCGCGGCCTTGGCGGCAGCCTCGCTGCGTCCCGCCTTGATGACGATGATGGGCTTGTTGAGCGCCACCTCGCGCGCGGCGGACAGGAAGCCCCGGGCATCGCCGATGCTTTCCATGTAGATGACGATGCTGCGCGTGCGCGGGTCGTTGCCCAGGTAATAGATCAGGTCGCCCCAGCCCACGTCGAGCATGGAGCCGATCGAGACAAAGGCGCTGAAGCCCACCAACTCACGCAGGCTCCAATCCAGGACGGCGGTGCACAGCGCGCCGCTCTGGCTGAGGAAGCCTACATTGCCGGGGCGCGCGATGCCGGCGGCGAAGGTCGCATTGAGTCCCGTGAGCGGGCTCATCACGCCCAGGCAGTTGGGGCCGATGATGCGCATGTTGGCGCGGCGCGCCTCAAGCAGGACTTGGCGCTCCAGTTCGGTTCCCTCCGCGCCGATCTCCTTGAAGCCCGCCGAGATCACGATGGCCGCCTTGACGCCTTCCTCCCCGCAGTCGTGGATGATGCCGGGCACGCTGGCCGCGGGCGTCACGATTACGGCCAAATCGGCCTGCTCGGGTACCTCCGAGATATGCTTGTAGGCCTTGACGCCAAGCACGCTCGGCCGCTTGGGGTTGATCGGGAAGACCGTGCCGCCGAACGGGTTGCTGATCAGGTTCCAAAGAACGGTGCGTCCCACGGTGTTGGCGGTCTCGGTGGCGCCGATGACCGCGACGGTCTTGGGGGTGAAGAATACATCGAGTGGCTGCGTGCCTTCTTTAATGGCTTTACGGGCTGGTTTGCTGACTAGCATAAGACCTTATTATCGACGATTTATTAGCCGGCGTTCGAGCGGAAGGCGGCCTGGTTGAGGGCGGCTACCACGTCCTGGCTCGAAATGCCGTACTTGCGTGCCACGGTCTCGATATCGCAGTCGTCACAACTGGAACGGAAACCCAACTCCTCGAAGACCGGTATAGTTTCCGGATGCGACTGCTTCACGTCGCGGACGATCATGTCACGGCGGATCAATTGATCGAATCGAAACACTGGCGTGCCCTTTCCGGGGGGCGCGATGCCCCCTAATTCAAAGTGTACCAGGAGTATCGGGCCGAAATATAAAAAGTAGGGCAGGTCTTCGGGCGGGTCTTGGCTCTTGGCATGCAGACTATCCGCTATCCTTCCTGTTTTCAAATGGCTGGCTGTACATTCCCGAGTGCGGTTGGAAGTTCATCGGAGCGGACGGCAGCGAAGCGACGGTGGGGAATCGCTATCCCGCGATAGCCGCGAAGGGCAGTTGGCAGTTTCTCCTACGGCGGGCTGCGCGCGGCGACCGGCGGCGCGACGCGCGGTCAGGGCGGCCTGTTTCCACGATAGGGTCACCGGGACTTGAACCTGTTGCAGCGCGGAGAGCACATCCTGGGTGGCGCCACATACGCACGTCAGCACGTCATTTTCGAAATATCCGGGGCAAGGCGCGGGCTAGCCTTCGTGTTGTCCTCCATTCCGGTCTGCACACCGCACGCGCCAGACTAAATAAACACATCGTTAGCGGGGGACCATGGAGTGTTTTAGATCAACAAGCTTTGGCAAAAAAAAACTCCACCGCACAACGTGTGCGGTGGAGCTCGGCCGGGGCGGTCACCAGTTAGCGAGCAGTCAGAGCGGGAACGATCACGGCAGCCGGTTGGCCGCCACCCTCCGATGCGAGTTCACGCTCCAGCTTGGACGGGAAAACGTGGCCGCTCACCGCGTCCGTCTTGACCTCAGCCAGGAAGTAGCGGTCGCCCAACTTGTGGAAGACAACGACGTTTTTGTCCTTGGCGCTGCGGTATCCGCTCTCGGCGCTGGCCGCGAGGGTCATGATGCCTTTACCGGTTTCGACATTGCGGATCACCATCACGTCGTGGGACGTGGAAGCCGCGGACATGGTGTACTCACCGGCCGGCAGCGTGGTGTTCTGCGCGGTGAATTCGAAGGGGATGTTGGCGGTCGCCTTGGTTTGTGCGGAGAGCCCACTGGCTCCCAACAATGCCACTGCTCCGACGCTCAGGATGATGGTCTTTAACGTTTTCATTTTTGGTCTCCTCTGTTCTCCTCCAAGTCCTTTTCTCGGTGGATCACGTCGCATAGCAGAAGCAAGCGCTCTGCCAAACGGGGAACGTTCGCCAGGCTTTGCGCAAGTCGCTGATAATCCAGTGATTGCGAACCGGAGGTAGAGCGCGGGAGGTCTCGATAGAGCTGCCGGAGTGAACCTCGAGGTGAATCCGGTAACCAAAAGGTGAATGGCAGAGAATTGATCCGATCCCGGCTCAACGGGGCAACTTCATCAGCCACACGGAGGAACCGCCCTCAAAGCGCGAAAAAACCAGCCCCGGACCGCGAACCATCCAGCGATCGTCGGGCTTAAGCGTCACCGGGGAGCCCGGCATGAACTTGACTTCGTGAGGCTCGCTGAGGCTAGCGGCCTTCGGATCGAAGCGGCCTGGCGAAGCTCTCCGCGTCCGCCGCCAGAGCCGCTGCGGTCGCGGACGAAGCGACCCGTACCCTGGCTGTGCAACAACCGGTCAGTGAAGAGGGCGTCATCGTCGGCAGCGTTCCCTACATGTCGCCGGAGCTACATCATCATGGAGCTGGTGGATGGCAAGCCGCTGAACGAGCTGATCCCGCGCAAAGGCATGCGGCTCACCGAAGCGCTGGGCATCGCGGCGCAGGTGGCAGATGCGCTCACCGCCGCGCACGCCGCCGGCATCGTGCACCGGGATCTGAAGCCCGCCAACATCATGGTGGATGCGCACGGCCGCGCGAAGGTGCTGGACTTCGGGTCTGGCCGTCCTGCTCGCCGATTTTTTCGAGCAGGGAGAAATGCCCCAGTTCGCCGCCGTCCATGATCGCTCTATTGTAGTCTTACGCGGATGCGGAGCTGAGAGCTCCGCGCAGGCTGGGAGCCTGCCCCACATTTAAAAAAGCTCCACCGCAAGACCTCTTGCGGTGGAGTTTTGTCCAGGGCGGTCGCCGGTTAGTTAGCGAGCACTCAGGGCGGGAACAATCACGGCAGCCAGCGGTTGGCCGCTACCCCCCGCCGCGAGTTCGCGCTCCAGCTTGGACGGGGAAACGTGGCCGCGCACGGCGTCGGTCTTGACCTCGGCCAGGAAGTAACGGTCGCCGATGCGGTGGAACAGGACGACGTTCCTGTCCTGGGCGCCCTTGTATTCGCTGACCCCGCTGGGTGCGAGCACGAGGACCGCTTTGCGGGTTTCGGCATTCCGGATCGTCATCAGGTCGTGGGATGCGGAAGCCGGGGAAAGAGTGTAATCGCCGGCCGGCAGCGTGGTGTTCTGCACGGTGAATTCGAACGGGATCGTGGCGGTCGCCTTGGTTTGTGCGTAGAGGCCGCTGGCTCCCAACAGTGCAACCGCGCCGACGCCCAGTATGATGGTCTTTAACGTTTTCATTTTCTTTTCTCCTCTGCTCTCCTCCAGTTGGTGCTGGTGGATCACGGCGCATAGCGATTGCACACGCTCTGCCAAACTCGAATAGTTCGCAGGGCTTTGCGCAAGTCGATGATAATCCAGCCGATTGCGATGCAGAGCCGGAGCGCGTGCGGCCTCGATCCAGCCGCCGGATTGAACCTTCAGGTGAATCTGGCAACCAAAAGGTGAACAATAGAAGATGTGATGAACCCTCGACTGCTGGTGGTCACCGGCCCGGAACATGGCGTCAGCTATCCGATCGTTATGGATTCGTTTGCTATTGGACGCAACCCGCGCAACCAGCTCGCGCTGGCCGACATGTCGGTTTCGCGCGAGCACTGCGTCATCCTCCGGCAAGGGGACGATTTCCTGATTCGCGATCTGGGCAGCTTCCACGGCACGCTAATAAACGACGTCCGCGTAACGGAGCGCGTGCTGGCCCCCGGGGATTACATCCAGATCGGCAGGAGCGTGCTGCGGTTTCTGACTGACGAGGAGATTGTCTGCGACGAGACCAGCGGGGACACCCGTACGATCGACATCTCCGCGGACCCGGCACAGCTTCCCGCGGCGCTGGAGAATTCCCGCGACTTGAACACCTTGCTGCGCATGAGCATCATGCTGCACTCGTTTCACGCTTTGTACAAGGTGCGCAGGTCGCCGGCCCGCAGCGCCCTGGAGCGGCACTTGCTGGAGTTCATCTTCGAGGCGATCCCCGCGAGCCGCGGGGCGATCCTGCTCTACGAAGAGGACCTGAGCGATCCCTCGTTGTTGTCGGTGCACAGTGCGGCATCGGCGCCGCACCGGCCGGTGGCGATCAACCGGAACCTGGTCCGGCGCGTCATGGAGGAGCGTTGCGGGCTGATCGTGGACAGCCTGGAGGCGGAGCAACCCGCCGGCGCTGGTCCGGGGAAGTCCGCAGCGCTGCTGTTAGCGCCGCTGCTGATCCGCGATCGCGTGGGCGGGATCGTCTACCTGGAGGGCGCGGCTTTTCGGGAGCCGCATCTGCAACTGCTGGTGGCCATCGTGCAGATCGCTTCGATGGCGCTGGAGAACGCGTTTCACCTCGAATGGCTCGAGACGGAGAACGAGCGGCTGGAATCGGAGCTTCACCCGGACCATCACATGATCGGCGACAGTCCGCGGCTGCGCGAGCTGCAGCGCAACATCCTGCGCGCCGCGCAGGCCAGTTCCACCGTCCTGATCGTCGGCGAGACCGGCACCGGCAAGGAACTGGTGGCGCGCGCCATGCATCAGAACAGCCCGCGCGCCGGACAGCCGTTCATGGCGGTGAACTGTGCGGCGCTGGCCGAGAACCTGCTGGAGAGCGAGTTGTTCGGCCACGAGAAAGGCGCCTTCACCGGGGCGCATGTCCAAAAGAAGGGACGGCTGGAGGTGGCGGCCGGGGGAACCGTGTTCCTGGACGAAATCGGCGAGATGCCGTTGCAGTTGCAAGTTAAGCTGCTGCGCGTGCTGCAGGAGCGGCAAATGGAGCGGGTGGGCGGCACGCAGCCGATCAAGTTGGATATCCGGCTGATCGCGGCCACCAATCGCAACCTGGAAGAGGAGGTGCGCGCGGGAAGGTTCCGGCAGGATCTTTATTATCGTCTCAACGTGGTGACTTTGAAGACACCGCCCTTGCGCGAGCGCCAGACGGATATTCCGATTTTGGCGATGCACTTTGCGTCGAAGTTCGGCGCGCAGTGCGGGCGGCGCATCGGCGGCATCGCGCCGGAGGCCGAGGCGTACCTGAGGCACTACGACTGGCCGGGCAACATCCGCGAACTGGAGAATGCCCTGGAGCGCGCGGTGGTGCTCGGCTCCAGCGACATCATTCAGTTGGAAGACCTGCCCGAGAGTATCCGGGAGATTGCCCGTCCCGCCGATGTGATGCAGGCGCCGGCGCTGCAGGACGCCGTCGATCGCGCCAAGCGCGAGGCGATCGCGCAAGCGCTTCAGCAAGCGAAGAACGAACACGCCGGGGCGGCCAAGCTGCTCGGCGTGCATCCGAATTATCTGTATCGCCTGATGCGGAATCTGGGGATGCGGTAGGCCGTGGCGCACGCTTCAGCTTCGCTCGCCGAGGGCGGGGCTCAAGCCCCGCGCGGGCTCAAGCCCGCCCTCCATTGCTGTGCTCACCGAATGTAGAAACTCGAGGCCTTGGGCTTCAGCCCACGGTGCTGGCGGCCGTCGAAGATGGCGAGCTGAAGCTCGCCACAGCAGGCTGAAGCGTGCGGCACGAGGCTTCTACTGCTCGACCGCGATCGTTACCTGGTTTGCGGCCACCCCGCCCACGCTAAGCGCCACCGGCACGGCGTTGCTCACGGGAGCATTCGCCGGTACCTGCACGTTCACCTGATAGAGACCTACCCAGCCCGGTGCGAGCCCGGCGAACGTGACCGTCGCCGGTACGCCGCCGATCGTGACAGTCACGGTTTTGGTGGTCTCCGCCAGAGGAGTAGCCGGGGCGGGCGCGCCGGTGGCAGGCTGATTCGTCACCGGTCCCAGGCCCGTGGCGAAAATGTCGATGTAGTCCACGCCGCGCTGGGCAGGCTGGCCGTTGTACTGCGAGTTGGCCGGCGCGGCCAGCGTGGTGGTGCCATTGATGAGAATCGCGCCCTGGCCGGCGCCGTTGCCACTCGCCGCATAAAGGCCGGGCGAAAACGGCGCGAGCGGCACGCCGACCGTGTTGCCGTTCAGATCGTCGGTGACGATGGCGAGCTGCGCCTGGGCTTGCCCCGCCAGTTCCCAGGGGACCTGCGCGTCCACCTGCAGCGGAAATGCGTGGACGAGCGGCATCGGCACGCCGCCCAGCGTAAGCGCCGTGGTGCCCAGCGCGATGGGTAAAGGTACGCCGGATGCCGCTTGGTTCGCGTCCGAGAGACCCGTGCCGAAGATCGACACCAGGCTGCCCGGCGCGACCGGCGTGTTGGCGGCGAAGCTGGCGTTGTTGACCGTGCCGCCGGTGTTCAGGCTGGGCGGCGCGAATGTTAAACGGCGCTGCGCCATGGCGAGGTTGGTCGTGCGCACCTGATTCACCAAGTCGTACTTGGGACGGTCCGCGACGTCCACCATCCCGAATGCGTAGTCCTCGCCCTCCACCAGGTCCAGCTCCGTCTCGCCCAGGAAACCGCGGCCCGACACGGGCTCATCGCGATACTCAAACCAGGCGACGCCCACGCACCAGGGGTTGCGGGCGGCAGCTTCGAGGTTGGTCCGATACTGTGCGCCCGCGTTGGCGTCGTCGGTGGCGCTCACCGCAGGGTAGGCTTCGTAGCCGCGCAACAGATCGTAATTCGGGGGAAAGGAGAATTCGCCCAAAAAGATCGGCTTGGCGGTGGACTTCGCCAGGCCTTGCAACAGGCTGTCTTCGAACACGGGCGAGTAATAGTCATAGCCGATCACATCCACATGCGCGGCCTCGAGTTGCCAGTCGGTCGCGTTCACCCACCAGCCGGGGACGATCCAGAAGCCGAAAAACAGGTGATTCGGATCGATGGTCTTGACCGTTTGATACAGGAATCCATAATACCGATCCGCATAATATTCGCGCAACGTTTCGATGTCCGCGGCGGGAGGCGTCGGCGACGCGCTGTAGAGATCGGCTTCGCTGGCGGCGGTCACGCCCCACGCGGCGGCCATGGCGGCGACGTTATTGCCGTAAATCGCGCTCAGGGCATCATTCACCAGCGCTTGTTTCGCGGGCACCATGCTGCCCATACCGAGGATGCCGGTGACCTCGGCAGGCGTGATGATTTCGTCGTATTCGTTGCCGTACGACCAGCCCAGAATCGACGAACTGTTTACACTGGCTTCGATCTGCTGCTGCAGAGAGGCCTGGAACAGCGCCTGCACATTCGGATCGAAGATGTCCGGATGCTGCACCAGGATCGGAACGTTGTAGCCTTCGAGCACCGGAAGAATAGGCAAGCTGCCGGTGTTGCCGGACCATTTGCCGAAGCCCGAGAATCCCCATGCCTCGATCCGCTGCACGGTCAGGTTGGTGGCCGTGGTCTGCCATGAATCGGCGCCGTATTTGCGGATCATGTTCCAGGTGTCGAACGAGACGCTGGCGATCCCGGTGTTGCCCCAGTCGCCGGAGCTCCACGCCGAGCTGTACGGCGCAGTCTGAGGAGGCAGCGCGGCGAATTCCCATTCGCGGCCGGTGGTGGGAGTGTTGTTGCCAGTGGTGAGCGGGCCGTTGTCGAGACCGATATAGAAGCATGGATTGCCGGCCGGGGAGATCAGCCACCACACGCTGTTGTGTTGGACGACACGGAAGAAGCCCGTCGCCGAATCCTGCCAGCCCGCGTTGAGCACGCCGCCCCACGCGTCGTAGCCGCTGGGCACTCCCCAGCCGGCGAGTGCCGTCTGCTCCTGGGCGGCGACTGCCTGCAGGTCGGCATCCGTCTGAATCTTCCCCGTAAAGCTCGAATAGACGCTTTGGCCGTAGGTATCCACGTAAGGCGCGTAGGTTTGAGGATTGGCGGATATGGCGGCGAGGCTGAATACGGCGGTAACTGTTAACGAGTCACTGGTCGCATATTGGAACGGCACACTCTGGGAAAGGGCCGCCGGCGCGAGCAACATGAGTGGTATCGGCCGCGTGTCCGCCGCGAATGTCTCCGACACGGTGGCCCCGCCGCTCGATTCCGCATTGAGAGAGCTCTGAGCAACCAGATAATTGCCGGCGCCTGCCGCCCAGGAAGGTATGGCGTTCGCCAGCAGGTCCTGGTTCGGCAGGCCCGCGAATCCGCTGGCGATGTGACCCAGGAGTTGCCCGTCCAGGTACAGTTCGAAGTAAGCGGGCGTAATCACGGCTTGGGCGGTGTAGTTGTGATTCAGCGACCAATCGGGATTGGCGACGATGAACTGCCATTGGGCGCCGTCGGCGACTCCCACGGCGACGATCATGCTCTGCAACTGGCAGAACGCAGACGACCCGGTGGGCGTATTCTCGAGGTCCATGTAGAACCCCGTATTGGCGGCATAGTTGGACTGGTCCGCGAGCGTGAAGCGGCAGTCGGTGGCGAGCGCCGCGAGAGGGAACAGAACCGCGGCAGTCAGGGTAAGCGCCGCCCGGTGGGCCATGCTTTCAGCGTAATACGATACAACCGCGTAGGACAGGCCTCCTGGCCTGTCCGGACAGGCCGGGAGGCCTGTCCTACTTGATTTCGAGGATTTCCTTTTCCTTGGTGCGGGCGGCCTGGTCGATTTTGTCCATGTAGGCGTTGGTCAGCTTCTGGATCTCGTCGTGGGCCCGCTTGTCCTCATCCTCGGTGATCTTCTTGTCCTTGAGGAGCGCCTTGACGGCCTCGTTGCCGTCGCGGCGGATGTTGCGCACCGATACGCGATGGTGCTCGGCGACGCCATGCAGGCGCTTGACAAATTCCTTGCGGCGCTCCTCGGTGAGGGGCGGGATAGGGAGCCGGATCATCTTGCCATCGTTGGCGGGATTCAGGCCCAGGTCGGAGACGCGGATGGCCTTCTCAATCGGGCCGATTTGCGAGGCGTCCCAGGGCGTAATGGTGATCAGGCTGGGCTCGGGAACGTGCAGAGTCGCTACCTGGTTGAGGGGCGAGGGCGTCCCATAGTAGTCCACGCGGATGTGATCCAGGAGGCTCAAGGTAGCGCGGCCCGTGCGAATGGTGGCTGCTTCGTGCTGCAGGTCGCCGATGGCCTTCTCCATGCGCGCCTTGACATTGTTCTCGACATCCTTGATCGACTGGAAAGCCGGCCCGGCGGGGGCGGCGGTGTGTTCGGTTTTCATAAGTGGCCTAGTGAATGAGCGTACCGACGGGCTCGCCCATCGCCATACGCATTATATTGCCGCTGGTGTTCAAATTGAAAACAAGAATCGGAAGTTGGTTGTCCCGGCACATGGCGATGGAAGTGGCGTCCATGACGGCCAGCGACTTGGACAGGACTTCCAGGTACGAAATCTCACGGTACATCACGGCGTCGGGGAACCGCAAGGGGTCCTTATCGTAGACGCCATCGACGCGGGTGGCTTTGGCGATCACCTCGGCGCGGATTTCGAGCGCGCGCAGGGTGGCGGCGGTGTCCGTGGAGAAGTAGGGATTCGAGGTGCCGCCGGCGAAGACGCAGACGCGCCCTTTTTCCAGATGGCGCAGGGCGCGGCGGCGGATGTAGGGCTCGGCCACTTCGTGCATCTCGATGGCGCTCATCACCCGGGTATGCACGCCGATCTGTTCCAGGGCATCCTGCAGTGACAAGGAATTGATGACGGTGGCGAGCATGCCCATTTGGTCGGCGGTCACGCGGTCCATTTTCTGCGCCGCGGCCGCGACGCCGCGGAAGATGTTGCCGCCGCCCACCACCAGGCCGACCTGCACACCGGCGGCGGCTACCGCGGCCACTTCCGAGGCCAGCTCCTTGACGCGCGCGGCATTGATGCCGAAAGCGGCGCCTCCGGCCAGCGCTTCGCCCGAAAGCTTGAGCAGGATTCGCCTATACTGCGACACTGGCTTCAGGCGGCCCTTCGGCGCCGGATTCGACCGCGGCTATATCGCCCACCTTGTACCGGATGAACCGCGAAACGCCGATGTTCTCGCCGAGCTTCGAGATCTTGGTCTTGATCAACTGGCCGACGGTGAGGCTGGCTTCCTTGACGAAGGGCTGTTCGAGCAGGCAGACCTCTTCGTAATACTTCGCCAGGCGCCCTTCGACGATGCGGTCGATCATGTTGGCGGGTTTGCCTTCGAAGGCGGCGCGCCCGCGCTGGATGTCGCGCTCCTTGTCGAGCGCGTCGCCGGGGACATCCTCCTTGCGGATGTACTTGGGGTCCGCGGCGGCGATGTGCATGGCGATATCGTGCACCAGTTCCTGGAAATCGGCGGTGCGCGCCACGAAATCGGACTCGCAGTTGACTTCCACCAGGACGCCAAGCTGGCCGCCCGAATGGATGTAGCTGCCGATCAAGCCCTGTTTGGTGACCCGCGCGGATTTCTTGTGCGCGGAGGCGATGCCGCGCTTCCGCAGAATGACTTCCGCGTTGCCGATATCGCCGTTGGCCTCCACCAGGGCGCTCTTGCATTCCATCATGCCGGCGCCGGTGCGGTCACGGAGTTGCTTTACGAGTTGAGCGGTGATGTCCGCCATATTGATATCAACCTAAGAAAAAAGAAATGGAACCACAGATGGACACAGATGCACACGGATAAAAACCGTTCTTATCTGTGTGCATCTGTGTCCATCTGTGGTTGCTTTTTAGTGGCCGCTTTCGGTGACTACGGCCTCGGGTTCCGGTTCGGCGGTTTCCGAAGCGGGACCTTTACGCGGCGCGAGCGGCGGCGGCTCCTCTTCCATCAGAGACTCCGCCATGATCTTCTCGGCGTACTTGGGATCCACGTATTCGGTATATTCGGGCACCTCTTCGACGGGCGTTTCGTCGGTCACGATCTTCTCGGAGGTGAATTCCTGCTCGCTGGCGAGCGCGCGGCCTTCCACCACCGAGTCCGCGATCTTGCTGGCGAACAGGCGAATGGCGCGCAACGCGTCGTCGTTGCCCGGTATGACGTAGTCCACCTCGTCGGGATCGCAGTTGGTGTCCACGATGGCCACCACCGGGATACCCAGGCGGCGGGCTTCCTTAACGGCAATGGCCTCTTTGTTCGAGTCGATCACAAACAGAAGATCGGGCAGACCGGGCATATCCTTTATGCCCTGCAGGTTCGAATCGAGATGCTTGCGCTCGCGCTCCAGGCGGATGATTTCCTTCTTGGGCCGGCCGGTGTAACCGCCTTCCACGTTGGCCATGGCTTCCAGTTCCTTGAGCCGCTTGATGGACTTCTGCACGGTGGCCATGTTCGTGAGCAGTCCGCCCAACCAGCGCTGGTTCACGAAAAACATCTGGCAGCGGCGGGCTTCCTCGGCGATGGCTTCCTGGGCTTGCCGCTTGGTGCCCACGAACAGCACGTTCTTGCCCTGGGAGGCCATTTCGCCCACGAAGCGGGCGGCGTCCTTGAACATCTTCAAGGTCTTTTGCAGGTCGATTATGTAGATTCCGTTGCGTTCGCCGAAGATGTATTCCTTCATCTTCGGATTCCAGCGCTTGGTCTGGTGCCCGAAGTGAACACCGGCTTCGAGCAATTCCTTCATCGATATTGCGGGCGTAGACTACCTCCTAGATTATCCGTGCCCAGGCCACGCGCGCGGTCCAAAGCGAGATTTGCGCACGGGACCAAGGCACACCAACTGCAGCCAATAAACTCGCGCAAAACGGGGCGCCTCGCGCCGCTCGAATCTGCGGACTTCCGCTCCTAAGTGGCGGCGCGAAACCTCGCCCCTTTGCGCTTCAGACATTATCGTTTGGAGAACTGGAACCGCTTGCGCGCGCCCTTTTGGCCGTACTTCTTGCGCTCGTGCTGGCGCGGGTCGCGGGTCAGAAAGCCGAGCTTCTTGAGCCGGGACCGCAGCTCCACGTTGAACTCGCACAGCGCGCGGGCGATTCCGTGACGGGCGGCGCCGGCCTGACCGGAAATACCTCCGCCCGCGATGCGCATCAGGATGTCGAATTTGTCGGCCGTCTCGGTCGCCAGCAGAGGCTGGCGCACGGAGGCGCGGGCGGCTTCGGTGGGGAAGTAGTTCTCGAAGGGCCTGCCGTTGATGGTGAAATCCCCCTTGCCGGGCCGAAGAATCACACGGGCCACCGATTCCTTACGGCGGCCGGTACCAATATATTGAACGATGCTTGCTGCCACTAATAAACCTTTCGCTATTTGAGAGCGTTATGGATAGCCATGGCGGTGGGTTTCTGCGCCGCATGCGGATGCTTTTCACCCGCGTAGACCTTCAGCTTGCGGTACATCTGCTTGCCGAGCTTGGTCTTGGGGAGCATGCCCTGGATGGCCTCTTCCACCATGCGGACGGGCCGCGTGGCGCGCACGCGCCGCGCGCTGGTTTCCACCAGCCCGCCGGGATATCCCGTGAAATGCCGGTAAACTTTGTTGTCGTCTTTCCGGCCGGTAAGCCGCACTTTGGCGGCGTTGACGACCACTACGTGATCGCCTGTATCCAGGAACGGGGTAAATGTCGCTTTATGCTTGCCCATCAAGAGCATGGCGGCCTTGCTGGCGAGTTTGCCGAGGACTACATCGTTGGCATCCAGCACATGCCACTGGCGCGCGATCCCGTTCTTGGAAGGGAACTGGGTACTCATTGACACACGTCTCCACTTCGTCGGTTCAAACTATTTAGATTACCGGGGTGGAAGGGGGAATGTCAAATCGGCGAGCTAGGCGAGCTATGCTCAGCGGGGGATGGGGGTTCGGGTTAGGGGGTGGGTTTTGGTTCCGGCGCTCGGCTGCGCCTCTTATCCGCGTTCACTAGGCGTGCGTACGGCGCGCAGGGCGCGGTGGTGGTCGCCGTCGATGGTGGTTCTCATTTTGGGGCCCAAGCCCGTCCCTTGTAGAATACGGGCATCCACGAACGCTCAAGTTCAATTGTGGATGCCTGCGATTCTGGCTCTGTTCGGAAGCTCGATCGTGGTCGTGCTTACGGCATGGATCAATGCGCGGATGCTAAGTGCGCAGATTGAAGCGGTGCGCGCGGAAATTGCAGTCCTGCGCGCCGAAATGCGGCAGGGATTCGCGGAACTGGAGCTTCGGCTCACCAAACAAATCATGGAACTGGATTATCGCGTTGAGCGCCTGGAAGAGCAACGCGGCCTGATTCGCACGCCTTAATTAACCTTTAGCCTGACAGGCCAGGAGGCCTGTCCTACTTGGTCGTGGTCAGGTTGTGCTCGATTGCGAATTTGACCAGTCCCACCAGATCGTGAATGTTGAGTTTGCGCATCAGGCTGGCGCGATAGGTATCCACCGTCTTAGGGCTGATATCCAGCAGACTGGCAATCTCCTTGGCGCGCAGACCGTTCACCAGGTGGAAAAACACATCGTGCTCGCGCCGGCTGAGATGCGCCAGGGGATCGTCCGCGCGCGCGTCGCCCGTGGATGGCAACAGGCCCGCGACTTTCAGCAGTGGCGATACGTACACGCCGCCGTCGCGAATGTAGTTGATGGCGTCGATCAGATGGCGCGGAGGTCCGTCCTTCAACAGGTAGCCGTCGGCGCCGACCTTCAAGGCCTCGCGGATGGCGCTCTCCTCGCGGCTGATGGTGAGGATGATGCAGCGCGTGGGGATCTCGGCTTCGCGGACCTTGCGCACCACCTCCACGCCCGACAGTTTGGGCATGTTCAAGTCGAGCAGAGCGAAGTCCGGCCTGAGCGAGCGAATCGTCTCCAGGGCCGTCAGGCCGTCGGCGCACTGCCCGACCACCTGCAAGTCGCGGCTCTGGCAAACCAGCACCAGGCCTTCGCGAATGATGGCTTGATCCTCCGCTATCACCACCGTCGTTTGTTTGGAGTTATTCATGGATCACCGGGAAAAAAATGGTCAATTGGGCGCCTTCGGGAGTGGTTTCCGCCCGCAGATCGCCGCCAAGCTGGCGCGCCAGATCGCGCATGGAACGCAAACCGAGACTGGCCGATGCCGCCTGCCGGGAAGGCTCCGCCGGCGCACGAAAGCCGGACCCGTCGTCGACCACCTGGAGCGCCAGGCGACCGCCTTCCTCGCGCAGCGACATGCGCACGCGCTGGGCGTCGGCATGCTGAATCACGTTCGAGATGCCTTCCTGCGCCACCAGGTAAATGGCGCGACGCACCTCTGGCGGCGGCTCGGCGGAAAGCGCGCGCAGATCGAGCGAAGCCGCGAACTTCTCGGATATTCCCGAAGCTTCCCAGAGACTGCGCAGAGCTTCCGCCAACGGTTGCGCCTGCCAGTCCGGCACATACAACCGCCGCGAAACGCCCCGCACCTGTTCCAAAGCAGTGCCGGCCAGCGCCCGAATCCGGTTGAGGCTTTTGCGGACCGGCTCCGGCGGATCCGGCCACGAGGCTTCCAGCAGGCCGACGTGGACATGGATACCAGCGAGCGCCTGGCCCACTCCGGTGTGCAACTCGCGGCCCAGCCGCTGGCGTTCCGCTTCAAGCGCATCCGCCAGCATGGAGCCCATGGTCTTGGGGACGCTGCGGGCACGTGCCCGCAACTCGCGCTCCGCTTCGAGCAGACGAAAGTAATTGCGCGAAGCCTGGTGCTGCATGGACGCCAAGTGCTGCAACTCCCGGCTGGAGAGCAAGGGGTCCGTGGCGGCCGGCCCGGCGTCCAACAGCGCCATTTGCTGCAGCCGGTGTACGCTATCACTTGGGATATTCTGCAGAAACCCCGAGGCCAAATTGGTCGATCCTTCCTATTTTCGAAACCGCGGCTAAAGGAATAGTCTTACCCAGGATGCCAAGTAATATGCGCTAACGCAATCCTATATGTACGTAGTACCTCAGTGAGATTCTTAGTACTTGCCGGGCTAAGTTCTGAAGACTAACGTGAGGTGTCCGGGATTACCAATGCTCTTTCAGCGATTGGCCGTGTTGATCGGAGGTTTCGCCGCAGGTGCGCTTGTCCGGCGTTGGCAGGCGCACGATACGGCGGGTTCACAGCGCTCGCTCAACAGGCTCTCCAGAGAGTGGAAGGCGCAGGTGCGGGCGCATGAGCACCGGCTCAACCGGTTGGAAGCGCGATCCGACGCGCACGAAACCAAGCTGAAAGAGATGCCATCCACGGCGCAGATTGTTTCGGCCATGGACGAGTTACTCGCCCACGCGATGTCGGGACTGGAGGGGCGATTGACGGCGCAGGCGCAGTCCATCGAGACGTTGCAGACGACGGTTTCCCAGACCGATGAGTTGCTGGAGCGCGTGTTGGAATCGTTGGACATGTTGCGGGACGCGCCGCCCGACGTGCGGGCATAGGCCGCGATCGCTATCAGCAGTCAGCTATCAGCGGTCAGCGGTCGGCTCTGCCTCCCGGCGAGCGCGGAGACGTGAGGCCGCGCAGAACTCGGGCTGAAAGCCGAGTGCTTTGGGCGAAGGCGCACTGTGCCGCTCAGCGCGCCAACAAGCGCTCCAGATTGCCGCCCAGAATCAGACTGGCGTGATCCGCGGAGATCTCGATCGCGCACAGCGCCTGTACCTGCTTCTGAAGAATCTGCGCGTGCCATGCGCGCGGAAAGAACGACGAGTCGGAGCCGAACAACAACCGGTGCGGGCCGGCCACCTCCAGCGCCTGGCGAAAGACATCCTTGAGATCGAGCCCGCCGGGCAGGTAGCGCACCCAACTGTTGCCGCTGGAAGTATCCAGGTAGACGTTGGGGCACAGGTCGCAGAGCATGAGAGTCTCGCGAAAGTAGCCTGCGCCGAAATGCGGGATCACGAAATTCACGCCGGGAAACTCCATGGCGACGGCGTGCAGGTCGATCGGATTGGAATAGCGCATGTCGAACCGCGAAGCGAGGCCCAGCTTCCGCCGCACGCCCAAGGTGAGGACGCCGCAATGCACGAAGACGATGGCGCCGGGATGCGCGGCGGCGGCTTCGAAGACCGGTCGCACGCGCGGGTCCGCAAGCGGGTAACGATGCATGGCGGGAAACAGACAAACACCTTGCATCCGGCCGCCAGCCAGGGCTTTTTGCACGCGCTCCACGCCATCGGGCGCCACGGGATTGGCCATGAAGAAGCCCCAGAAGCGGTCCGGATGGAGTTCGACGGCCGCGGCCACTGAGTCTTCGTCTCCCGGGATGCTGGCGATGAGCGCGGCCTTGGCCACGTTCGATTCGTCCAACGCCCGCTCCCAGGCGGCGGCGAGATCCTCGCAAGAAGGGGGGATGCGCCAGTCCAGCGTGCGGCCTATTTCTGCGACGGTCTGGCCGCTTTCGGCCGCCAGCCGTGCGAAAAACGCGGGCGAGAAAAAGTGTATGTGCGCATCACAGACGGCGAAATCACCCCATGGAGTTTGCATCGGGCTTATTCCAGTGCGTGACGCCGGCCGCCAAAGCCATTTGGGTGACGCCGGCCACGTTGTTGACGCCCAGCTTCTTCATCAACATCTTGCGGTAACCGCGCACCGTCTGTAAACCCAGATCGAGCAGCACCGCGATGTCCTTGCTGGTCTTGCCTTCGGCCACCAGGCGCAGCACCTGCAATTCCCGCGGCGAGAGCGTGTCCACGGGGCTCCGACTGTTGGAGGTCCGCAGATCGCCGCTTTGGATGCGGGTCAACAGGCTGTCGGAGACCTGCGAGCTGAGGTACGACCCGCCGCGGGCCACGATGCGGAGGGCGTCGATCAGATCCGCCGAGGAGGCCCGTTTGAGAACGAAGGCGCGCGCGCCCGAGCGGATGGCGGTCACCACCGAATTCTCATCGTCGTATATGGAGAGGATCACCACGCGGGTTTGCGGGGCGTAGCGCAGGATCTCGATGGTGGCTTCAACGCCGTTCAGACCCGGCAATCCGATATCCATGACGACCAGGTCGGGACGAGACTTTTTGCAGAAGCGGACCGCCTCGGCGCCGTTTTCGGCCTCTCCAACGACGTGGAATTCGGCGGTGCGCTCGAGAATCGCGCGGAGACCGTCGCGCATCATCTTGTGGTCATCCACCAGCAGAACATCGTATGCCATAGGTATCTCAATCGCCCCTGCGGACCGCTCGCTTCCGCTCGCGGCTCAGGACCGGGGGCCCGTCCGCGGACCGGCAAAACGCCCGGACCACGGTCCCGCTATCCGGCGCGCTGTGGATTTGCAACTCGATGCCCGCCCGATCCGCGAAATACCGCATCATCAGAAACTCCAACGCTCCTCCCTGTAGAGCGCTGACCGCATCGAACGCCGGCCCGTTATCCCGAATTTCCAGCGCAGGCCCACTCCGCAACGACTTTAGCAGTATCTCGATAGCGGAGCAACCGGCGCGCCGCGCCGCATAGCCGGCCGCCGCCTGCGCGATGCGATACAGGGCGGCCGTGGCCTCGGGCGCAAGTTGCACCGTAGAATCCGCGAAGACGCGCACGTTTCCTTTGAAATCCGTGCGCAGATGCCCGGCCAGACCGTCCAAGGCGGCCCGTAGTCCAATTCGCTCGGCGCCCGCCGGATTCAACTCGCGATTGACGTCCCGGACCCGTCCCATCAGGGTCTCCAGCATGGCTTGGATTTCGCCGATGCGCTGGGGGATGGGAAGGGCGCCCGCCGCCAAGTCCATGCGCAAGAGGTCGAGTTGCAAGCCAGCGGCGCTCAGATTCTGTCCGACGTAATCGTGCAAGAGTTGGGAGAGCCGCGCGCGATCGATTTCCAGGGCTTCGAGCGCGCGCAATACGACGGCGGCCTCCGGCATCTCGTGCGCCATACATCCGGCAAAAGCGACTTTGCCTTCCGGCGACTGGACCGGGAACATCATGATGGAAAAAGCAGGCGCGCCTTCGCTGAACCGGCCGGAGGCGGGCACCGTCTCGCCCTGAAAGACGCGCTCCAGGCGGCCGATCCATAATGAGCGCGCCGGCGGCACAAACAGATCGGTGAAATTCAGGCTCTCCAGTTCCGCGGCTCCGCGGCCAAATACGCGCGGGGCATCGCCATAGACCGCATGGAATGTCCCCGCGCGCCGCAGCAACCAAGCGCAGCCGGGGCTCTGGCGGAGCAGCATCTCGCACAGCGTGGCGGCGGGCAGCGGTTTTGCCGGGGCAGATGTCATCGTGATGCGCGCCAACTTCGTGGTGGATGTATGTTAGCGCCTAATTTTAGCAGGGTGTGGAGGACGGCGTCACGGGTAATGGGATTTCTGTGTAATGGGATTTCTGTCGCGCGAGTCGCACCGTGCGAAGCGGTCTTGGAAGCTCTCTTTCCGAGTGCCCCGTAGCTCATGCACAGCCCGCTCGGCCCGTTTACAACCCGCGGTGTTATTGGGGAGTAAGCTGCCCCCAGGTGAGAGCGGATAGAGATGGAAAAAACCTGGACACGCTTGGCGATGTTGCCAGTAATCCTGGCTGACCTGGAATCGGGCGACACTCGCACCAACTCCGGGCCTTTGCACGATGGCCGCCGAGCCAGGGGCGGCAACCCGCCCTCAGCCCGCCTTCCGGGGGAGCGTTCTTTTGCAGTGCCCTTCCCGGCCAATGCGGGGATGGGATTACACTAATGACTCCAAGAAAAAGACGCGGCGCGCTTTGGGTGCTCTACCGCCGGTTGGGCTGTTCGCTCTCCGCGCGGCGAAGTTCCCCAGCTTCGGTTTACCTGGACGACGCTAACAGCGGGCTGAACAAGATTAACAAATCTTAACAAAGAGGTCGGAGCGAAAGGCTTGACAATTCAGAGAACCCAGGAAGCCAAAAATGGAAATCCTGGCTGAAATCCAGGAGGTCGATGAGAGCTAACATTAAGGTCCAGGGACAGGAGCGGTTCCGGTACTGGGCGGTCGATTCCACCGGGCAGAACATCGATTTCCTCCCGACCGTCGAGCGCGCCACGGCAGCCGCCAAACGCTTCTTGCAAAAGGGATCGACGAGCCCAGATCGCCTCAAACATCCACACAAGGAGGAGCAGCCAGGCGAGGAAGCAGCCGTTTTTTGCGGACTAACGACCAGCCGCGGATGCGTTCCTTAGAAGTGCTGTACGGTACTTTAGCCAGCGCAAGCACAAGAATCCGCGGTTATAGCACCAGCGACTCCCGGCTCGACGCCTCGGTAGGCTAAAAGCAGTTTTCTTTTGCCGAGAAAAGAGAGTCGCTATGAAATGAAGAAACCATACCTCGAAGCGCAGCGGGCTATCGGACAGCTCGATGCCATGGCCGCAGATGGAGGCGGGTTGCGGGCCTTCGGCACGGATGACGGATACGCGCGACGCCTGCCTCTCGGCGTGGATGACATCGCTGGCGGAAATCTTTTGCCCTGCGCAGGCGCGTTCTCCCGTCTGGGGTCACTTTAGATAAGCAGTTAAGGTTATCCTACGTCAGCCTTGCACCCGTGCCGCCAATTCGCACAGAATAGCTCAGGCCGTTTTTCACAGGTGGCGTCATTGGCTGCCTCCTTCGGCCGCCTGTGAAGCGGCAGTGCCGATAAGTGGAGAAATTTCCATGGTTCCTTCCAAAATGTGTGTCAAAGTCCCTTCCAGAGGTAGACGGGTCAGCGCCGGCAACCGGCGAGGCGCGACGTTGATCGAGTTCACCTTGGTGATGCCGATCCTGCTGCTCACCATGACCGGCATGGTATCTTTTGGGCTGGCCCTGCGCAACGACCTGGTGCTCACGAATGCGGTGAACACCGGTGCACAGCTTCTTGCGTTTAGCCGGGGGCAGACCACGGACCCGTGCGCTACGGCCTATACGGCGATCAGCGGCGCGGCCCCCAGTCTCACCTCGGGTCTCTCGCTCACGTTTGTGATTAACGGCTCCACCTACACAGCTACGAATACGTGTGCGGCGGGAGCAGCGAATATGGTGCAGGGCGCATCGGCTTCGATAACGGCCACTTATCCCTGCGCTCTCGGCGTCTTTGGGGAGAATTTTGCTGGCTGTAAACTCCAATCCCAAGTCACGGAGTTTATCCAATGAACCAGAACAACGAAGTTTTCTTGCGCCGGGCGCAAAAAGACCGGCGCGGCCAGATCCTCATTCTCTTGACGCTGTCGCTGCCCCTGCTTTTGGGAATAACGGCGTTGGTCATCGACTTCGGCCGTATTTATTATTACAACAACGAGCTCAGCGCCTCAACACAAGCGGCGGCGTTAGCGGGAGCGTATGCCATGTCCCTGCCCGGGGCCACGGTAACAAGCGCCACTACTGCCGCTACGGCGTACAGCGGCACAACGGGCAACGCGAACGCCGACACCAATCTCCCAAGCGTTTCGATAATGACCGGTTACCCCAAGTTCAAGTGCCTGACGACCCTGACGGGCGCATTTGGACTCCAGTGTTACGGCCCTTCGAACTCAAACGCCATCCAGGTGGTGCAGCAGAAAATAGTGCCGCTGTATTTCCTCCGGATGTTCGGCGGCAGTACGGCTACTCTCACGGCCGTCGCGACAGCAGCCATGAAGGGCGCAGTGGTAGCCCCGTGGAACGTGGCGATCATCGTCGACTCAACGGCCTCGATGAATGACACGGACTCGGACAGCAACTGCAGTAACACCAGAATTTACTGCGCGTTGAACGGCGTCCAGGTTCTGCTGAAGAGTCTCTCGCCTTGCCTCCCGACCGAATCGAGCTGCGGCGCCGCCACCAGCGGTATGGTGTCGGACTCCGTCGATAGAGTTAGCCTGTTGACGTTTCCTTCGGTGAGCACGGGTACGGCTGCGGACGACTACAACTGCGGCTCATCCACTCCTGCGATTGAAAGTTATGCGACTCCCTTCCCAGCCTCCTCGACTTACCAGATCGTAGGGTTCTCAAGCGATTACCGCACCTCCGACACCGCTACTTCGTTATATTCCAGTTCCCACATAGTGGCGGCGGCCGGAGGAAAAAGCGGGTGCACCGGCCTGCAGGCGATAGGCGGCGTTGGAACCTACTATGCGCAGGTGATCTATGCGGCACAGGCGTATCTTGTCGCCGAGCAGAGCCTATATCCGAATTCGAAGAACGTGCTCATCATGCTCAGCGATGGCAACGCAAATGCTACGTCAGCACACATGCCAGGGGCCTCAACCACGTCGGGGGTGTACCCGTCCACTCTCCAGCAGTGCCATCAGGCGATCACGGCGGCTCAAACTGCCGCGTCAGCGGGAACCCGGGTCTACGCGGTTGCCTACGGCGCGGAGGCGTCGGGGTGTACGACCGACACCAGTCCGGCTATCACCCCATGTGAGACGATGCAGGGGATCGCTTCCTCCCCGGCGTACTTCTTCTCCGACTACACCGCGACCGGCGGCGACAGTAGCTGCATCTCTGCCTCTCAACCGGTTACGGGCTTGAACCAGATCTTCACGGCGATCGTAACGGATCTCAGTGAAGTCAAGTTGATCCCCAACAACACGACGTAAACGGGGTCTTTGGAACAATGGAGCGGAAAGTCCGGTTAAGCGTCCGGATCGCCTGGGTTGCGTAGGGGCCGCAGTTTCGCCCCGCGCCACTGTTTCCGGCATTGCGAAGGAGCAGCGACCCAGCATGTCGATGTGGCCGTAAACCAAGGGGGGAGAGGCGCGCCAAATCTTCGTCTCGAACCGCGTACCCCTCCTTGCGCGGTTAGTCGATTCACCCGGTGTTTTCAGCGCTACGTCGCGATTGAGACGGATGTCACGCACGCAATAGACTTCCCCTATGCCACGAACTCCTCGGGGCGCGAGGATCTCGTAGGGGCCGAGTTTGGTTCCGGCAGAAAGCGGCATCGGAAGCATGCATTCAAGTCGAGCCGATCAAGAAGGGGATTGGGCCCGGATTACGGAGCATCCGGAAACCGGGACTCGGGGATAGCCTCCAGATGGCCAACCGTCCCCAATCGCGCCTGCCACTGCCGCATTGACCGCCGAGCGACATGAACGGGACTTCCTGATTCGGGTCCGGCTGTTTACTCGCGGGCCGCGGCCACGTATGCGCCACACGCGCGCACGGCGGCGGCCACTTGCTCGATCGCGCGGCGTCCCTGGCTGAACACTCCGCCCAGAGAGAAAAATGGGTGGATCATGCCGTTGTATCGAGTGCAGGTCACTTCGACGCCCGCTTCGGCCAGGCGTTGGGCGTAGGCTTCGCCCTCGTCCCGCAGCGGGTCGCATCCGGCGGTAATCACCAGGGCCGCCGGCAAGCCGCGCAGGTCCGGCGCCAGCAGCGGCGATGCGTAAGGGCTTTGCGCATCCTCGATGCGCGCCAGGTAGTGGCCGCGAAACCATTCCATCTCCGCGCGGGTAAGATAGTACCCTTCGGCAAATTCCCGGTAAGACGGAGTGTCGAAGGACGCCAGGTTCGTCACGGGATACACCAGCACCTGCAAGGCCAGCGGCGGACCGCCTTCGTCACGGGACTTCAAGCACATCACCGTGGAGAGGGTGCCGCCGGCGCTGTCGCCGCCCACCGCGATGCGGCAGGGATCCACGGCCAGGCGCGCGGCGTTCGCCGCCACCCACTCGGTGGCGGCGTAGCAATCCTCGACGGCGGCTGGAAACTTATACTCGGGCGAAAGCCGGTAATCCACAGCCACCACCACGGCGCCGGCCCGGCGCGCGATTGCCCGGCAGACGGCGTCGTGCGTATCCAGATCGCAAACCACCCAGCCGCCGCCGTGAAAGTACACGAGGCAGGGAAACGGGCCCTGGGCCGCGGGAGTATAAATGCGGATCGGGATGGGGCGTTCCGGGTGCGGAATCCTGCACTCCTCCACGCGGCCGATTTCCTCGGGCCGGCCGGCGACGGCTTTCAAGGCATCGCTGGCGGCCTGGCGGGCTTCTACGGGCGATAGCGTCTCGATGGCGGGTGCGCCCTCTGCCTCGTTTGCCTCCAGCAGCGCCCGGACTTCCGGATAGAGCTGATTCCTGACCATCTGCGTTTCGATCCTTTCGAGACCCGTAGCGTAGCAGGATACGGAGCGTTGCGGCGTGGGGGGAAAAACCCGCTTGCCGGTCTCAGGCAATTGCGTTAGGCTTATCAAATCGACTCAAACGTGCAAAAAATCACATCGATTTTGACCGGGAAAATCATTTGGATTCTTCGGCGATCGTGGTGAGGAGCGCGGCGCTCATGGCGGAGACAGACGACCCGGAAAACGCGAAACTGGCTGGCGAATTGGCGGAGGTGCGCCGCCAGATGGCGGAGTTGCGCCAGGAGCAGCGGCTCTACCGCGAGTTGTTCGAAGACAGCCTGGGCCTGATGTGCGTCCACGACCTGGATGGCGTCCTGCTGATTGTGAATCCGGCCGCTGCCCAGTCCCTCGGTTTCCGCCCGGAAGAGGGCGTTGGCGTGAACATGAAGCGCTTTCTGGCCCCGCCGGTCCAGCACCTCTTCGATGCCTACCTGGATCGCATGCGGCGCAATCGGAGCGATTCGGGGCTGATGCGTTTAGTGGCCCGGGACGGGGGCGAACGCATCTGGCTTTACCGGAACGTTCTGTATGAGGAGCCTGGCGCGCCGCCGCGCGTGCTGGGCCACGCCCAGGACATCACGGAGCGGGCGCGCGCCGAAGAGGCGTTGAAGGAGAGCGAGCGGCGCTTCCGCAACATGGCCGATACGGCGCCGGTTTTCCTTTGGGTGTGCGACACCGAGGGCCAGTGCGAATTTGTGAATAAAGCCTGGCTGGATTTTTCGGGCCGGACACTGGAACAGGAACTCGCCGGCTGGGTGGAAGGCATGCATCCCGAAGATCGGGAACGCTGCCTGACGGATTTTATGGGGGCCGTCGCCCGGCGCGAGAGTTTCCGGGCAGAGTATCGCATGCGCCGCGCGGATGGCGAATACCGTTGGATTCTGGACACCGGCACGCCGCGTTTCAACTCCGCAGGCCAATATGCCGGTCACATCGGCTCTTGCCTGGACGTGACCGAGGCCCGGCAGGATCGCGAAGCTCTACGGATCGCGCGCGACGAATTAGCCGTGCGCGTGGCGGAGCGTACCGCCGAACTCCTGCTTACCAACGAAGCGCTGCGGCAATCCGAACAGCATTATCAAGTGCTGACGAATCTGGCGCCGGTCGGCATTTTTCGCACGGACGTCTTCGGCCGCTGCCTTTACCTCAATGAAAGGGCCTGCCAGATTTGCGGTATCAGCGTGGAGGAAGCGGGTCAGGGCCGCTGGGACGGCATCCTCGAACCGGAGGATCGGGTCCGGCTCGCGGCGGAATGGCGAAAGGTCGTGGTGGGCAGTGAGCCGGGTTCCCTGGAGCACCGCATTGTACGGCGCGACGGTTCCACGGTCTGGGCTCTGACGCACTTTGCCGCTGAAAGAGGGCCCGGGGGAGAAGTCACCGGGTGCATCGGAACGGTGGCGAATATCAGCGACCGGAAGCGGGCGGAGGAGGAGAACCGGAAGCTGGAAGCGCAGGTGCAACATGCGCAGCGGCTGCAAAGCCTCGGCATTCTGGCGGGGGGCTTGGCCCACGATTTCAACAATCTGCTCACCATCATTTTAGGCAATGCGCGGATTGCCTTGTTGGACCTGCCCCCCGGATCGCCGGCAGTGGCGCGACTGGCCGAGATCGAGACAGCCACCAGCCGGGCAGCGGAGTTGACCAACCAGATGCTGGCGTATTCGGGCAAGGGCCGGTTCACTTTGCAAGCCGTGAACCTGTCGCGGCTGGCGGAGGAAATCGCGCACCTGCTGCAGACGGTCATCTCGAAAAGGACGGCGATCCAATTTAATCTGCAGAGCGATCTGCCGGCGATCGAAGCCGACCCCGCGCAGATCCGGCAGATCGTGTTGAACCTGATCACCAATGCGGCGGAAGCCATTGGCGAGGGGGGCGGGGCGATCCAGGTTTCGACCGGCGTGGTGGACGCCGATCGGACCTATCTCTCGAGCACGTATTTCGACGACCATCTGCCGGCGGGCCGCTACGTGTATCTGGAGGTCGCGGACACGGGATGCGGTATGAGCCCGGAAATGCAGGCGAAGATTTTCGATCCATTCTTCACCACCAAATTCACCGGGCGGGGACTGGGGTTGGCCGCGGTGATCGGCATCGTGCGCGCGCATCGCGGCGCGCTCCAGGTGTCGAGCCAGCCGGGCCGGGGCTCCACGTTCCGGCTGTTGTTTCCCGGCATGGACAAGGAGGCGGTTCGCGTGGAAGAGCCGGCGGGCCGGGTATGGCTGGGCCGCGGAACGGTTCTGGTGGTGGACGATGAATCCGGTGTGCGTAATCTGGCGCGCGCGGTTCTGGAGAATTCCGGTTTTACGGTACTGACCGCGCCCGATGGCGGCGAGGCCCTTCGGGTTTTCCGGCAGCATGCCGGGGAAGTGGTTGCCATTGTGCTCGATCTGACCATGCCCGCGATGAATGGAGAAGAAACCGCCACCGAGTTGCAGCGCATCCGGGCCGGAGTCCCCATCGTTCTTTCCAGCGGGTATAGCGAGCAGGAAATGGCTGGGCGTTTCGCCGGCAAAGGTCTGGCCGGCTTTCTGCAGAAGCCATACGAACCCGCCGAACTCACCGCGGCGCTGCTCAGGGCGCTGGAGCAGCGGGTGGTTGGGTAGCGCCGCTCCCTGACGGTCGCGGCTCAGTTGGCAGCCGCGACCGTTTCCGAGCCGCGACCGTCAGGGAGCGGTTTCACAAAGGCGGCGGAAGCCGCGCCACACGGGAAGTTTCGGCCAGGGTGCATTTGGGGGATGATGGGAGCGGTGGACCCACTCATCCGGTTCAGTAGCTTGGTGCGCCGCGGCCTCCGTTTTCGAAGCCGGTTCGAGCTGACCAAAAGACACGCCGCTCCGGCCGGCTTTGCCTGGTACCCCTACGACTCATTCGCCAACTTGTTCCCCTTCGAGCGGCTCCGCCGCGAGGCCGGGCTGGCCTTGGCGGAAATGGCCGGGAGTCGGCCGCTGCTCGATCTGGGCACGGCCGACGGTGCGATGGCCTTCCTGTTCGAGTCGCTCGGCTATGCAGTCGACGCCTGCGATTATGCGGGCACGAACGTCAACCGCATGGAGGGTGTGCGGCGTATGGCCGCGGCCCTCGGTTCTCAGGTGGAGATCGAGGACGTGGACCTGGATGGCGGGTGGACTCCCCGACGGGAGTACGGGCTGGCTCTGTTTCTGGGCACTTTGTATCACCTGAAGAACCCGTTCGGCGTCCTGGAGCGGCTCTCCGGGCACGCCCGGTACTGCTTGCTGAGCACGCGCGTCGCAAGCTGGAGTCCGGACCGGGGCGTGGAACTCGGCCGCGTGCCGGCCGCGTATCTACTGGCGCCCGGCGAGTGCAACGAGGACTCCACCAATTATTGGGTATTCTCGCCTCCCGGCTTGCTGCGCCTGGCCGAACGCTGCGGGTGGCGCGTGCTGGCCTCGCTCAGAACCGGTGCCCGCGACTCCGATCCGGCCACCACCGCTGGAGATGCGCGGCAGTTTCTCTTGCTGGAGAGTTCGATAGTGGGTCAGTTTGCCCGTGAGGGGTAGAGGATGGCTTGTGGGGCAGGCAATCCTGCCAGTCACTACAAGCAAACTGACCCACTACCGAGAGTTCGCGCCAGCAGCCTGGTTTGAGGCGCCCTCGGCCGGAAGGACCTTCCTGGCCGCCGGAGCCGATGGCTGTCGCGGAATCGGAAGCCGCCGAAGGTCTGGAATGCCGTCTCCGGCCCCGAGGCATGCACTGGATTTCCGTGAGCGCGATGCGCCTGTGCGGGTACCATCCGCATCCCCCTTTCTTTCCGCCGCGAATTAGGATATAAGACTCTTAAAGGTCACGCATTGTGCGCGAGAGTGCAATGAAAACATCATACAGATTCGCAATTTGCGTTTTTTCCCCGCTCCTGCTGGCGTCCATCGCTTTGGGCCAGCAAGATTATGTCGGCCGCTACGACGTATATACGGGATATATGTACCTGAACAGCCCGGGCCTTAGCCTGGGCGAAAATGGTTTTCACACGCAGATCGGGATGAACCCGACAAAATGGTATTCGATGGGTTTCGACTTCAGCGCGGGAGCCGGCGACACGTCCCTGACCACTGGCATGATGAAGTCTTCAGTGCAGCAGCAGATCAGCCAGCAGTTGGCAGCCTTCGGGCTGACGCTCGCCGCCGTAAACCCTGTGCCCGAGCATTCGCGATCGCAGACCTATGCCACCGGTCCGCAGTTCAACTATCGCCATTTTAAGGCGATTACGTTATTTGTCCATCCCGATGTGGGCGCCATCCACGAAACCGCCATCCCGAACGCCGCCGGTCTCAATCTTATCGACCAGATGTTGATCGCGCAACTGGCGCCTTCCGGGACAAAGCAGGAGTGGACTTGTTTCTACGGGGTCGGCGGCGGCATCGACTTCAACGTGACCCGTCACGTCAGCCTGAAGGTGCACGCCGATTTTGTGCACGATCATTTGTTCTCCGATCTGGTGAATGCGCGCAATTCGGTGCGTTTGTCGGTCGGGCCGGTCTTCCACATGGGCAAGAATGTAGCCGAGCAGAAGTGAAGGGGCCGCCACGGATGGAGGGCGCCTTAGCTCGCCTTTCGCGCCTGTCTCCGCTGTTGTCCTAACGTTGCGCAGATCCTCGGCCTGCCGTGTCCGCCCTTGCGGGCGCGCGTCTCGGGTGCCAAGCATGGCTTCCCGCGAGACAAGGGGGATGCCTGTACTACCGAAAGAGCCAATCTTCAGTCAGCGGCTATCGCCCTTGTACTGGTAGTGGGTCAGTTAACTGACCCACTACCTGCTTCCTGATACACTGTGGATTCCGCATGCTATCGATCGTCATTCCGATACACAACGAGGAGCCCTCCATCCTGCGTTTGTACGACCGGCTCACGGCGGTGATGGAGCCGCTCCGGCGAGCCTACGAAATTCTGTTCGTCGACGACGCCTCGACCGACCGCAGCTTCGAGCTGTTGACGAACCTGGTGGAGACGGATGGGCACCTGAAGGTGATCCGGCTGCGCCGGAACTTCGGCCAGAGCGCGGCTCTTTCGGCCGGTTTTCATGAAGCGAAGGGCGACGTGGTGATCGCCATGGATGGCGATCTGCAGCACGCGCCGGAGGATATCCCCGCGCTGCTGGCGAAGATCGATGAAGGCTACGACATCGCCAGCGGCTGGCGTAAAGAGCGGGTGGACAATCCGCTCACGCGCAAGATCCCTTCGCGCATTGCGAACTGGCTGATGGCCAAGGCGTCCGGCATCGATCTGCGCGACTTCGGCACTACCTTCAAGGCCTACCGTGCCGAAGTGCTCAAGGACGTGAACCTGTACGGCGAGCTGCACCGCTTCATCCCCGCGTTGGCCAGCTTTTACGGAGCGCGGGTGGCGGAAGTGCCGATTCGGAACACGGCGCGCTCGGCGGGCGATTCGCACTACGGAATCGGCCGCACCTTCCGCGTGATGTTCGATATCCTGACCATCAAGTTCCTGTTGAAATACTTCACCCGCCCCATGCACTTTTTTGGGCTCCTGGGCCTGGCAGGCACGGGTCTGGGCGGCCTGATCATGGTCTGGCTGGCGTTTCACAAGTTGATGGGCCACGAGCTGATCATGGTCGAGCACGGCCCGCTGATGATCGCCGGCGGCCTGTTGCTGTTGGGCGGCCTGATGATGTTCAGCACCGGGCTGATCGGCGAAATGATGATGCGCACGTACTTCGAGAGCCAGGGACGCCGCATCTACGCCGTGCGCGAGATCGTGACCCGCAAGCAGCGGGGTGTGGCAGGCGGCGCGCGCGGATAACGGCGTGAAACCGCTCCCTGACGGTCGCGGCTCGGTAACAGGCGCGTCGGTTTGGCGAGGTTTACGGAGCCGCGAGCGTAAGCGAGCGGTTATCGCGCCCCGCCGTGTAGTAAACTGGGAATTTAATACCAGCAAATCCAAAGCTTGGAGGTTCCATGAAGTACCGCAATGTGGCCTTGCCCGCCCTGGGAATCCTGTTCTGCGCAATCGCCGGTTTTGCGCAGACTTCCTCGTTGGAGGGAGATGTCAGGGGTGAAGACGGTTCGCCCCTGAAAGGCGCTCTGATCAAAATCGAGCGCGAAGACATTAAAGGTCATTACCAGGTGAAGACCGACAAGAAGGGGCACTATTACTACGGCGGCCTGCCGCTGGGCAAGTACAAGATCACGCTGGAGGTGGACGGCAAAGACATTGACTATGTCGACAAGGTGCAGACCCATCCGGGCGATCCCCAAGTGAACAACTTCGACATGAAGGCGTTGGCGCAGAAGCGGAAAGCCCTGGGCCAAGCCGCTCAAACCGGCAGCCTCAGCAAAGACCAGGCGCGCAGCATGACGCCCGAGGAGAAGGCTGCCTTCGAAAAGGCCAACAAGGAAAGCGCCGCGCGGATGGCCAAGAACAAAGAGCTCAACGACGCTTTTAATGCGGGCAAGGAGGCCACGAACGCCAAGCACTTCGACGTGGCAGTCACCCAGTTTGCCAAGGCCAGCGAACTGGCGCCCGACCAGCCGGTCGTTTGGGCCAATCTCGGCGATGCCGAAATCAACCTGGCCAAAACCCAGACGGGCGCCGAGCACGACCAGACCATCAACAAGGGGTTGGAAGCGTATCAGAAGACGCTGGCGTTGAAGCCGGACGATGCCGGCGTGCATAACAATTACGCCCTGGCGCTGGCGGGAGCCAAGAAGTTCGAGGAGGCCCAGGCCGAGCTTGCCAAGGCGGCCCAACTCGATCCTCCCAGCGCCGGCAAATACTATTACAACCTGGGCGCTTTGCTGGTGAACAACAACCAGAGCGAGCCCGCTGGAGCGGCGTTCAAGAAGGCCATCGAGGCCGATCCGAAATATGCCGACGCGCAATATCAATATGGCATCTACCTGATCGGCAAAGCCACGCTGGGCAGTGACGGCAAATACGACCCGGTACCGGGAACGCGCGAAGCCTTCCAAGCGTATTTGGAGTTGAGGCCCGATGGGCCGTTCGCGGAGTCGTGCAAGGGCATGCTCGCCAGCCTGTCCGGTTCGGTGGACACGTCGTATCAGAATCCCGCAGCCAAGAAGAAGACCAGCAAGAAGAACTAAGGCCGCGGTGGGTGCGATAATAACTGCGGGGCGCCGGAAAGAGCGCCCCTTAGCATGATCCGTTTGTTTTTCCGCGTTTTTTTACCGCTGTTGCTGTTGTTCTGGCTGTTGCGCGGCATTCTCAGGTCGATCTTTGACGGGATGAACACCCAGGTTGCGGCCAGACCGACGCGGCCGGTGCCCACCACGGTTTCCCCGGGCGGCGAGTTGAAGAAAGATCCGGTTTGCGGGACCTATGTCTCAGTGGACACTTCGGTAACCAAGCGGATCGACGGCCGGACGGTGCATTTCTGTTCGCCGGCCTGCCGCGACAAATACCGCGCCGCTTCGTGAATCGGATTTCCAGTGAAGAGGACAGGCCCGAGGCCTGTCCCTCGAGTTTCTGCATTCGGTGAACAGCGCGCTGGAGGGCGGGCTTCAGCCCGCGTGGGGCTTTAGACCGCTTTAGCCCCGCTCTTCGGCGAGCGAAGCTCGCCCGGACAGGCCGGAGGCCTGTCCTACTGCCGGTCGCCGAAGTTGTAGCCCACCCAGATCGTGCCCGCCGGCACTACATTGCTGCCAAACTGGTCAGTCAGACCCGGCGCGTAATGGAGATCGAACTGCGGGCGAATGAATATGTGCTCGGTGACGAAGAGCGACACGCCAATGCCGGCGTGGATCTGGAAATGGTTGGAAGTCCCGATTGGTTCAGCTTGCGCCGACGTACAGACGGCCGTGCCTACGCAACTGCCCGACTCGTTGACGGCAAAACCCGTGTGGGCTCCGCCGATGCCGCCTTGTATCTGCAGGGTCACGCGCTTGGTATTCACCGGCGCATAAATAGCGTTGAAGTCGTAGAAGTCCTGCCGGTATTCGAGGCAGGCTGTGTCGACGGCGAGCGAACAGGGAGAGCCGTAGTTGCTCCTCGCGGGCTGCACATTGATCTCGGCTCCGATACCCAGATGCTTCCAAAGCATCACGTCTCCGCCGATGCCCAGAAAGAAACCGCTCAGTTTGGGGTTGTTAAGGCAATATGTATCTCCGGTTCCCGGCGTACAGGCGCCAAAGGCATTGACGGACAGGGCATTATCGAGGCCGCCCGAATTGGCCGTGTCATGCGCGGTCCCGAATCCCAGCATAAAGTCGACAGAGCTCTGTGCGCTGGCGAACGGTACGCAAAGTAACAGAAGGGAGAGAATGGGAAGGTAGCGGTAAATTCGTTTCACGTCAGAAGTCTCCTCTAGATTTCACAGAATGCACAAACGACTCAAGAGCACTCAAATTATTATCGCGCACTGACGGCGGGTTTGGGCCGCCATACCGTAACGACGCCGTTGGAAGAAAAGACGTTTCAGGCAAGTGGACGATTCGCGTCTTCGCCTATTGGTCCAATTCGGCGAAGACCTCGGCGAGCGGTACGCGAATCGGGGACCCCCCCGGCTGTAATATTCCGCCCGCAGGTTCCTGAAACCCGCTTGGCGTACAGACATAGGCTTTGCGCGAGACAGGGTCGAGAATCCACACATTGGGCACGCCGAAAGCGAGGTATTCGTCAACGCGTTCCTGCATATCGCGGAGCCGGTCGTCCTTCGAAAGGATTTCGATGCAGATCAGCGGCGGCTGGGTGAACACCGGCTCGATGGGCTGGTCGCGGCGCAGCACGCAGACGTCCGGGATGCGAAAGCGGTGGGGGCTCACGCGGACGCGCTGCTCTGGGAGCACGCGAATGTTCCAATCGCGCTGCCGGTTTCCAAGCCAGATTATCAGGCGGCCTTGCAAATTGCTGTGCGGGTATTCTCCCACGTTTCGTTCGCGCACTTCCCCGTCCACGTAGTCGCAGTCGGGCCGGTAGGAGGTGGACAGATATTCTTCGACGGAAACGCCGGCAACGCTCGACATCCTTTTCATTGTAACGCCAACAGTTCACCCCGCTGCTTGCGCCGCGTTGTAACATATTCCACATGCACCCGGAGCGAACTGTCCTTCTGATCGCTTGCCTGGCCCTGGCGGCCGGCGCCGAACCGGTCAAGTTCAATCGCGATATCCGGCCCATCATGTCGGATACCTGCTTTCGCTGCCATGGGCCCGACAAGCGCGCGCGCATGGCGGGCATGCGTCTGGACCGCCGCGAAGAAGCCCTGAAGCCCACGGCGTCCGGGGCCGTTCCAATCGTGCCCGGCGATCCCGATAAGAGCGCCATCGTCCAGCGCATCTTCGCCGCCGACCCCGCGCGCCGGATGCCGCCGAAATACGCGGAGAAGGTTCTCACCGACGCGCAGAAGGAGACCATCCGCCGCTGGGTCGCCGAAGGCGCCGCGTACGAAGGGCACTGGGCCTATCAGCCTGTGAAGCGTCCGCCGGTACCTCCGATTGCGGATGTCGCGAATGCCAACGCGCCCATCCGCAATCCCATCGACAATTTCATCCAGGCGCGCCTGGCCCGCGAACAGTTGACGCCCTCGCCCGAAGCGGATCGCCGCACGCTCCTCCGCCGCGTGACGCTCGACCTCACCGGTATCCCGCCCACGCCGCAGGAGGCCGATCGATTCTTCAACGACCGGTCGCCGGACGCTTACGAAAAGCTGGTGGATCGCCTGCTTCGCTCGCCGGCTTATGCTGAAATGCGCGCCATGCACTGGCTCGACGCCGTGCGCTTCGCGGATACCGCCGGCTTTCACGGCGACAACATCTGGCCCACCTGGCCCTACCGCGACTACGTGCTGCGCGCCTTCCGCGACAACATGCCGTTCGACCAATTCACGCGCGAGCAACTGGCCGGCGATTTGTTGCCCCATGCCACGCGCGAACAAGAAGTCGCCGCGGCGTACAATCGCCTGAACCGCGCTTCGGCTGAGGGTGGCCTGCAGCCCAATGAGTATCTGGCCAAGTATGGCGCCGACCGCGTGCGCACGCTCAGCACCGTCTGGCTGGGATCTACGATGGGCTGCGCCGAATGCCACGATCACAAGTTCGATCCCTTCACCAACAAAGATTTCTACGCCATGAAGGCTTTCTTCGCCGATATCCGCGAAACCGGCCTGATCCCGGACAGGGGCCGCGGCGCGTGGGGCGAGAAACTACCGCTGCCGAGCGAAGAACAGGGCCGCCGCCTCGCCGCGCTCGACGAGCGGATCACGGCGGCGCGCCGCGGCCTCGACGCGCAGGCGCAACAACTGAAGAAGCAGCGTTGGGCCTGGGAAGACCGCTTGCTGCCGGATTTCGAGGCCGGCAAGCTGGCCTGGACCTATCAACGGCCCGCCGCGGCCTCCGCAGCCAACGGCGCGAAGCTCACCATTTACAACGACGAAGCCGTGGATAGCAACTTCTATCTGAATGGCTCGCTCAGTTCCGAGCGCAAGCGTGGTGAGGGCCTCGTAGTGGCGTCTGGTCCGAATCCCGATAACGAGACCTATACTGTCGCGTTCAAGCCTGGCGAGGGCGCATGGACCGCGCTGGGCATCGACGTCTTCCAGGATGAGAGCCTGCCGGGCACCCGCTTTGCCCGCGGCGCGGACCGCTTTGTGCTCACCGAAGTCGACGCCGAGATCGCCGAACCCGGCGGCGCGCCCCGCAAAGCTGCCCTTCGTGCTGGCGACCTCCGGAGGCCTTGGCGAACGCCCGGAAAACCCGCCCATGGCCGCCATCGATGGCGATCCGAAGACCGGATGGGGCGTCACCATCGTCGAGGAGTACAATCCGTTTCTGGCGCTGCGCTTCGCCGAACCTTTGCACACACGTGCCGATTCGGTGGTGACCGTGCGCCTGCATCACGATTCCGATCTGCGCCGCGCCACCATCGGGCGCTTCCGCCTGGCGCTTTCCGCGGCCACATACTCCTGGCCCGAGGACGGCGAATCCGAAGCCAAGACGAAAGCCAGCCCGCCCGATAATCCATCGCTCACCTTGACCGTCGCCGCCGGCCGCGGCCTGCCGCCCGATCTGGCCAAGATCCTGCGCCGGCAGGAGGACGAGCGCAGCCCCGAGCAAAAGGAAGCCGTGCTGGATTTCTTCGAATTCTCCACGCCCGAACTCCAGCCGGCTTACATGCGCCTGGCCCACTTGCGCGCGGAGCGCGACCTGCTGTACGCCGCTATCCCGCGCGTGGTGCTCACCGAATCCACGCGCCCGCGCATCACACGGGTTCTGCCGCGCGCCAATTGGATGGACGAAACGCACGAAATCGTGGAGCCGGCCGTCCCGGCGTTTCTGGCGAAGCTGGAAACCGATGGCCGCCGCGCCACGCGCCTGGATCTGGCGAACTGGCTGGTCTCCCCGCAGAATCCGCTCACCGCGCGCGCCTTCGTCAACCGCTTGTGGCGCGAGTTCTTCGGAACGGGCCTTTCCAAGGTTCTGGAGGATCTCGGCTCGCAGGGCGAGTGGCCCGTCAATCCCGAGCTGCTCGACTGGCTGGCGGCGGAATTCATGCATCCGGAATGGAACGCGACGGGCGCCCACGATTGGGACGTGCGCCACATGATCCGCACCATCGTCACCAGCCACACTTATCGGCAGTCGTCGATGTCGAGCGCGCAGATCGACGAGCGCGATCCCGACAATCGCCTGCTGGCGCGCCAGAACCGCTATCGCGTGGATGCGGAAATCGTGCACGATATCGCGCTGTCGGTCGCCGGCCTGCTGGCGGAGCAGTTTGGCGGTCCCAGTGTGCGCCCTTACGAGCCGGAAGGCTATCTAGCGGCCATGAACTTTCCCAAGCGGGAATACTCCGCCAGCCGCGGCGCGGATCTTTACCGCCGCGCCCTGTACACCGAATGGCAGCGCACGTTCCTGCATCCCACACTGCTGACCTTCGACGCGCCCACGCGCGAGGAATGCACGGTGAACCGCGTCAGCTCCAACACGCCGCTGCAAGCCCTGGACCTGATGAACGATCCGATCTTCGTCGAGAGCGCGCGCGTCTTTGCCGAAAACATCGTGCGGCAAGGGGGCCCCGTGTTTGACCGGCAATTGGACTGGGCCTTCGAGCGCGCCCTGAACCGCGCGCCGGGCACCGAGGAGCGGCAGATAATGAAGGAACTGTATCGCCAGAATCTCGCCCGGTTCCGCGGGTCCCCGGAATCCGCCGCGCAACTGATGAGCGTCGGTGAAGCCCCGCACCCCGCGGCCCAACCTGAGGCGGCAGCCATGACCCTGGTTGCCCGAGCAATCTTGAACTTACATGAAACCATCACGCGTAACTGAAGAACACAACCCCAGCCCCCAGCCCCCAGCCCCTAGCCCCGGCGAGCGAAGCGAGCCTAGCCCCGGGGAGCGAAGCGAGCCCTGCGCAGTTTGCCGCCGCACCTTCCTGCGCAACGGCCTCGCCGGCGTGGGCCTGTTGGCCCTGAATTCGCTGCTCGACCGGCGTCTGCTGGCGTCCACCGGCGTCGTCAATCCGCTGCATCATCCGGCCAAGGCCAAGCGCGTCATCTTCCTGTATCAGGCGGGCGGCCCCTCGCATTTGGAAACTTTCGACTACAAACCCAAGCTCGCCGAGATGACCGGCAAGCCCATGCCGGACTCCTTCACCGCCGGGCAGCAGATCGCGCAACTCCAGGGCCAGCGCTTGACCTGCTTCGGCCCGCAGCATCCGTTCCAGAAGTTCGGCAAATCCGGCCAGGAGATGTGCTCGCTGTTCCCGCACATCGGCAGCGTCGCCGACGATATCTGCATCGTGCGCTCCATGTGGACCGAGCAGATCAATCACGACCCCGCCCACACGCTCATGAACACCGGCTCCATCATCACGGGCCGCCCCAGCATGGGATCGTGGGTGTTTTACGGATTGGGCGCCGAGACGGACAATCTGCCCGGTTTTGTCGTGCTGATGTCGTCGGGCAAGGGCGGCCAGATGCAGCCTATCGCCGCGCGCCAATGGTCGAGCGGCATTCTGCCCAGCAAATTTCAGGGCGTGAAGCTGAACTCCTTCGGCGATGCGGTGCTGCACGTCAAGAACCCGCCGGGCGTGAGCGACGCCGCCGAGAGCGAATCGTTCCAGGCGGTGAACGCGCTGAATCGCCTGGAATACAAAGCCACCCAGGACCCCGAGATTCTCACCCGCATCGCGCAGTACGAGATGGCTTTCCGCATGCAATCGAGCGTGCCCGACCTGGTGGACATGAGCAAGGAACCGGCCAGCGTGCTGGAGATGTACGGCGCCAAACCAGGCGACGGATCATTCGCGTCGAACTGCCTGCTGGCGCGCCGCTTGGCCGAGCGCGGCGTGCGCTTCATTCAGCTCTACCATCGCGACTGGGATCACCACTCGGGCGTGAAGGCCAACGTCGTGATCAAGGCGCAGGAGACCGACCGGCCCACGGCCGCGCTGATCCAGGATCTGAAGCAACGCGGCATGCTGGACGACACGCTGGTGGTGTGGGGCGGGGAATTCGGGCGCACGCCCATGTCACAGGGCGACGGGCGCGACCACCATATCAAGGGCTTCAGCTTCCTGCTGGCGGGCGGCGGCATCAAAGGCGGACTCACTTACGGTGCCACCGACGAGTTAGGCTACGCCGCGGTCGAGCACGCGGTGGCCGTGCCCGATTTCCATGCGACCATGCTGCATGTGCTGGGCATCGATCACAAACGCCTGACCGTTAAGTTCCAGGGTCTGGATGCGCGATTGACGGGGATTGCGGGGAATGTAGTGAGCGGGATTTTGGCGTAATCTGCCGTGGCGCACGCTTCAGCGCGAACGACCCTGCGGGCCGTCACCAATGTCAGAGAAGTTGACCCCGGTACGTGGCGCACGCTTTAGCGTGCAGGGGCGAGCTTCAGTTCGCCCTGCGGGACGTTAGTCCCGCTAGATCAATGACTTGCGCAGTGGTTCTCTGGAAAGCGTGCTGTGGCGAGCTTCAGCTCGCCATGTTCGGATGGACCGTGGGCTGAAGCGTGCGCCACAGGGACCTACTGACAACGCTTGGCGGTGAGTAGCTCTTTCTGTTCGTCCAGCAGCCAGCAGCCGGCCGCGGTGGCGTTGGCCACTTCGGTGCCGTTCCAGTTGATCTTGGCCGGCAGCCACGACTCCGGCAGCGTCAGCTTCATTTGCGTGATGGCGCGGCTGACTACCTCGACTTCCTGCAATTCCGGCAAATACTGCGCACGCACGCGGGCGGTGACTGGCTCGGCGCGCGGCGCCAACTCGATCTTGGTTTCCAGCCGGATGTGCTCCTTGCCGCGCTCGACCATCACCACGACCGGCTTCTCGTCGAACGTCTGATAAAGGATCTGCGCGTATTCCGCGGCGCTGCCCAGTCGCTTGCCGCCCAACTCCACGATCCGGTCATTGAGCTTGAGCGGCCCCGCATATTTCTCGGGCAGCGACGCCACCAAAACACCCGGCCCGGGCTCGGCTGGATTGTATCCGAACGAGCCGATGGCCAATCGGGCGCCCGATCCCAGCGGCAGCACGCGCGTGGAATCCAGCACATCGTTTCGCTCGGCGGGATCGAACTTGGTGACCTCCACCCAATAACAGCGCGTGAACAGAGGGCTGCCGGTTTCGCAATCCGCCTTAGTGGGGAACGGGTCGCGCTGGTGCGCGGCGAGCCATTCGAAAATCTCCGAAGGCTTGGCCGCAGCCGGCTCGCGCCATTCCAGGTTGAAGCCGGCGGATTGCAGCTTCTTGCCGAGCGGTTCCTCGTCCTTATTCGCAAACAGCCACAAGACGGGCAGGTTGGTGGTGTTGGCGGCGAACAGGCGATTGCTATCGATGGCCGCGCGCGGACTTCCTCCGGCAGCCACTGCGGCGGCCCAAAGATCCGGCATGCGAGCCGCCACATAAAACAACGTGGAGACGGACGCGCCCTGCGCCGCGAGGTAAACACGATTGGGGTCGACGGGCAGCCGCTTTTCGGCTTGCTCCACCTCGGCAGCCATGGCCTTGATGCGCTGATCGCCGCTCTTGCCGGCGCTATCGGCGCTATTGCCACGGGGCTCGAGAAACTGCCAGCCGCGCTCCTGGCAGGCGGCTTGCCAGGTTTTGGTGTCGCCACCGAGCAGGACCAGGAGGGCGGATTTGGGGGCCTGCGCCGCGGCAGGGGGAATCAGCGGAACCGCCAGGACGAGAATGGCTGCCCAGCAAGAGGAGCGGCCTGAGAGGCCGCTGCAGGCCGGGGGCCTGCCCCACACAGCAGCCACGTCAGCGCACCAGCCGTGATCGGATGCGTTTGGCCAGTTTTTCAATTTCTTCGGTCTTCTTGAGGCTGGAGATCGAAAGCACGTGGCGGTCGTTCTTCTCCAGTTCCTGTTTCAATTGTTCCGCCAGTTCGATGAGCTGGGCCGCGTCCTTCAGGTCCTTTTCGTGATCGGCCTTCAGGATTGCATCCTGTTGGGATTTGCCGTTGGGGAACTGCACATCGCCCTCTGTGGCGGGTGCCTGACGCGGCGGCCGGACCTGCGGCGCGACCAACTGCGTCAGGGACAACGCCAACCCAGCCGCGGCTGCGTAACGCAATAAGAGTTTCATGGTTGGTACGCCGTCATAGCGGCAGATCCGTGTACGAGTAACTGGTCTCGACGCTGGTGTATTTGCCGCCATCCAGTTCGACGTACGGATAGACGAAATAGTTCAACGGTGCGCCCTGTTGTTTAGGGGCGAGGATCACGTCGCGGCCCTTGCTGAGCTCCACGCGGTTCTCGTCGTGCGCTCCGAAAAAGTACTCGCGCCGGGCCGGATTCTTGGCGGCTTCCGAAGCGTCCACCGGCACCCATCCAATGCCTTTCGCGTAGAATTCCGCCCAGCAATGATAACCGGCGATTTTGCCGGCGCCCCGCTCGGCAGGTAAGGGAAAGCCGATGGCGAAACGGGCGGGGATTCCCACGGCGCGCGCGTAGCCGATGAAGATGGCATGGAAGTCAGTGCAATTGCCGCGCCGCGCGTCGCACGCGTAATAGATGTCGCCGTTGCCCCATCCTTTGCCGCTCTTGTCGTATTTCACGGTGGCCACAACATAATTGTAAATAGCCCGCGCCATTTCCAGATCGGTCCTGGCGCCGGCCGCGTCGACCACCGCGCGCGCCCAACGCCGGATGGTGTCGTCGAGCGGCACCAGGCGGTCGGGCCGCAGGTAGCGGGTCAAGTCCGGCGGGCCCGTCGGCTCGGCTGCGCCGCTCGCGGACGAAGCCTGGGCCAAAGGCTGAATGTGCTCCTTGCGCACGGCATCGAAGCGCATGGCCACCGCGATGGCCGGCTCTTTGGGATCCGTTACGCGGATATGCAGGATGCGGTTATCTTCCGCACCTGTTGCGATCTCGTACCGGCAGGGCGAATCCACATGCAGGTTCGTGATGCGTTGGAAGGCATCGTCGTGCGGCGCCGGCAGCCAGATCTCGACCGTATGCGCGCCGCTGGGGATGGCCTTCACAGTGACCGCGTATTCGAAGCTGAAGGAACGCTCGCGCGGGGCGGGCAGGCTCGCGGCAATACCCAGTGTGCCGGCCAGGCAAAATGCCAAGACAGTGCGCATACACTTATTGTATTGGGTTAGGCAGGCATCATGATGAGATCCGATTTGACTCGAAGAAAACTTCTGCAGGCCGCGGGCGCGGGCGCCTCGGCACCCGCGCCAGTGCGCGCGGGGGCGTCGCAGGCGGGCGGCGACGGTGCGGGCACACCCAAGATCTGCCTGGAACTCTCCGGGAGGCTCCAGGCGGCCGCGCTGGACGAAGCCGGTATGCGGCGCGTGAAGCAGCTTGGTGTGGATGACGTGGCCATGGGCGGTCCGCCGATTCCGTGGGAAGAATCCGCGATCCGCGCGCGGATCGAACGGCTGAAAGCCGGCGGCCTGACCCTGGGCAACATGATGATTGGCGGCTTTCCAAACGCCATTTACGGAAGGCCGGGCCGGGATGAAGAGATCGAGAAGGTGCGGCAATCGATTCGCGCGGCGGGCAAAGCAGGTCTGCCGGTAATCGAATACAACTTCTATGCGCACCGCCTGGTGGAGGGCTACTACGAAGAGATCGGGCGCGCCGGCGCGGGCCTGACTGCGTTCGATTACGACCGCGTGAAGGATCTGCCGCCGCTGGCGGCGGAGGGCGCGCACTCGCTCGAAGAGATGTGGAGCAACGTTGCGTACTTTCTGAAGGCTGTCGTGCCGGTGGCTGCGGAATCGGGCGTGCGGCTGGCGTTGCACCCCAACGATCCGCCCGCGCCGCTCAGCCGCGGTTCGGGGCAGATCATGGGGACGGTGGAAGGTTGGAAGCGGCTCATCGCCATAGTTCCCAGTCCGTCGAATGGCATCACTTTCGATTGTGGGGTCACCCGCGAGATGGGCCAGGACCCGGTGGATGTCTGTCGCTATTTCGGGTCGCGGGACGCGATCAACCACGTGCATTTCCGCAATGTGCGCGTGCGCAAGCCGTACGAGAAATATACGGAGGTGTTTCTCGACGAAGGCGAGATCGACATGTTCGCGGTGATGAAAGAACTGGTGCGCCAGAAGTATCCGCGGCTGATCTATCCGGAGCACCCGCGCGCGCTGGACGCCGATCGCGAGCGGCCGGATTTTCATCCGTATTACCCCGGCGGCGGCGCATACGTGGGCTACGCGTATAACGTGGGCTACACGCGGGCCATGCTGCAGGCGGCGCAGGCGGCGCTCAGCCGGTCATAGAGATTGTGGGGCGGCCAATCGTGGCCTGGGGTCCCCGCTGGGGACGGCTTTTAGCCGGCCACAGGCGCCGCATCCACAAAGCGATCTTCTCGCATCGCGGGCGCCGCCGTGCTCACCGCGTATTCGGCCGCTAATTCGACGTCGCACGCAAATCCGCGCGCCACCAATTCCTTGCCCGACGTGCTGCGCACCAGCGCGTCGTGCAGATTGTGTTGGAAACGCTCGAAGGCGGCAATGGCTGTCTCCGCCTCGGGCGACGGCCGGCCCGGCAGATCCGCCAACACTGCACCCGCGCCGATCAGATCTTCTATGGCGGGACGAAGCGCGCCGTCGCCCCACTGCTCTCCGGCTGGAATGACGGCGATATGCGAACCGCGGGCGCGCACATGTGCCGCGACCGCACGGCAGTTTCGCAGGCAGGCCGTGAAAGTCGTGGCCGCGCTCGCCATCGTGCAGAGAGTGCTGCCGTTCGGGGAAGGCAGGACCAAGGCGGTTCCCGCCGGGATCGTCTGCAAAGATGGTGGCGAGAGCGAGTAGCCGCCGGCGGACCGCGGCGAGGCCAGCAGCGCGCCTTTCGATTTCGCGAAGGCTTCGGCGGAACTGTCCCGCCAGCGATACGGCAACACGGATGCGCCTCGCGCGACAGCGATGTCCACGGCGGTGGAGAACACCAGCACATCGACGACGATCAGGACATAGCTGATCGGCGCGAGGGCGCGCACGCCCGCCAGGCCCCATTCGCAACGAAGGTCGTATTCCGCCTGGTCGTAGTGCACTGGAATCTATCCGGAGAGCTTCTCCAAATCGGCAGGCTCGCCGAAGCGAAAACCTCGCAGGCTCGCATCGATGGATCGCAGCAAACCGGTGAGCACACCGCCCGCGCCCACTTCGACGAACCGCTCGACGCCCTGCGCCGCGAGGTGCCGGATCGATTCCGCCCAGCGCACCGGGTTGGGCACCTGCTCGTATAAACCCTGCCGCGCCTCCGCGCCCGTGCGCACTTCCCGCGCCTGCCAGTTGTTCACCAGCGGGCAACTCAAATCGGAAAAGTTCGTGGCATTCAAATCGGCGGCCAGGCGCTCCTGCGCGGGTTTCATCAGCGCGCAATGGAACGGCGCGCTGACCTGCAGCAGAATAGCGCGCCGCGCACCCGCGGCCCTGGCCAGGTCGATTGCGCGATTCACCGCGTCGGCGTGTCCGGCGATCACCACCTGGTCAGGGGCATTCAGATTCGCCGCACTTACCACTTCCCCCTGCGCGGCCTCTCGCAGGACGCCGTCCAGCGCGCCTTCGGGCAGACGCAGCAGCGCGGCCATCGCGCCCACGCCGGGCGGCACGGCCTCCTGCATGTACCGGCCGCGCTTGCGGACCAGGTCCACGGCATCCGCGAATTGCAGGCTGCCGGCCGCCACCAGCGCGGAGTATTCGCCAAGACTGTGGCCGGCCACGTAGTCCGGCGCGAAGCCGCGATCCGCCAGCACGCGAAAGGCGGCGGTGGAAACCGTAAGCAGCGCCGGCTGTGTATTCTCCGTCAGCTTGAGCGCATCTTCCGGTCCCTCGAAACATAGGGCCGAAAGCGGGAATCCCAGTGCGTCATCGGCTTCTTCGAAAACGGCGCGCGCCACGGCGTACTGCGCGGCAAGGCTCTTGCCCATGCCGGCGTATTGCGATCCCTGACCGGGAAAAAGGAAGGCGGTTTTCGGTGTCAAAGGCGATTATAGCTGGGAGCGGTCAGCTTTCAGCTTTCACACCGCATTCCGCGGCCATCAGAATGTGAAGCGCAGTTGCAGGTCGATCTTGCGATTGTAAGTGCTCGGCGCGCCGAACGGGCCGAATCCCGCCAGGCTGAGATACTGCCCGAAGAAGGGCGAGCTCAAATCGCCATTGGGCGCCGCGTAATTGGGATGATTCAACGCATTGCGCGCGTTAATGCTCAGCGTCAGATTGTACTTGCGGCCGGTCACCGCGCCAAACGCTCCCGGTGGAGGACCGCCTCCCGGTGGCGGACCGCCGCCGCCAGGACCGCCGGGGCCGCCACCACCGCGCGCGCCACCCGCTCCGGGCGGAGGCCCACCCTGCCCCTGTCCCTGCGCCAGCCCGGACTCGCCCGAGCCTCCAAACGACCACGTGCGCGCCAGCCGCAAACCCAGGTTCACGGTAGCCGGACCGCGCCCGTAATTCCGTCCGAGGGTGGCCGCGCCCGCCGCCGGCTCCAGGTTGAAGCATCCGAATCCCGCGGCGAACACCAGAGCGCCGCCGGTGCAACTGGAGGCGCTCAGGCCGGTCATCAGTTCCGGACGCTCGGCCGCGAATCCGGTGTCGTTCGAATCGATCCCGGTGGTGATGTTGTACGGTGTGCCGCTCTGCACCAGGAAGAACGGGCTGATGGTGAACTTCAGCAGCAGTGGCAGGCTGCTGCCCAGCAGCAGGCGGTGGCGGATATCGGCGAACGAGGAGGGTCCCCACTCCGCTCTCAGATCGTATGGGTTGGCGGGCGCGCCTTCATTGTCGTCCATTCCGTAAGAGAGCCCGTAGAAGCCGAACAGGAAGATCTTCCCGAAATTCACATTCGGGCTGACCATCAGCATGTTAGAGCGGCTGAAGCCCACAGTTTCCGTCAGCAGGCGGATGTCGGAATCGCCATAAGGGTAGATTCCGTTGACGGGCGTGTTGATGTTGACGGAGCGCTCCAGGTGTACGCCACGGCTGCCGATGTAACTGACGTTAAACCGGACATGTTGATTGATTTGCCGGTCGACGCCGACGCTTGCCTGATAGTTCCGCGGCGCCTGAATGCCCCCATAAATCAGTTGTAACTGTTGCGGCTGCTGGTTGGCCGCCAGCGATGCGAGCGAAGGCGCCGCGGGAAAGAAGTCGGGATTCAGTATCAGATAGGATTGCTGCGTGACGCCATCGTAGCGGCGCGCATTCAGCGTGTCGTTGATCCCGATGCGATCGTAGAAAACTCCGAAACCGGCGCGCAGCACTGTCTTGGCAGTCTTGTTGGCGCCGCCATCGATGCCCCAGGCAACGGCGGCGCGCGGCGCAAAGTCGCCGTGGTCGCCGATGTTGGTCTGCGCCTCGTAGCGCAAGCCGTAGCTGAAGGTCAGATTGGGGCGCGCGCGCCAGTCGTCGTTCACGAACAACCCGGTATCGAGCTGGTTCACGGGGGTAGTGGCAGTGCCCGCGCTCCGGCTGAATTGCGAAGCGCCGCCTCCCAGCGCGCGAATTTGGACGGCCGTCAGCCCTTCCTGTTCGAACAGCAGCGTGCGCCGGTAGACTTCCAGCGCGGAAAGCTGCTCGGAAGTGTTGGCGATAGCCTGGTTGTTGGCATCCAACTCCGGTCCGATGCCCCCGAAAAAGGTGAAGGTCCCGCCGAAGTTATTGACGGATGTGTCGCGCAGAAAAGACTCCCGCACACGGCCGCCCCACTTGAAGACATGCGTGCCCTTGGTGTAAGTCGAAGTATTGGTGAGTTCCCAGTTATTCGTGATGGTGGCGGAGTTGCCGATTTGCGGGTCACCGGACTGGAACGCGCCCGCCACAATCAGCGCGGGAGTGCTATTGTTCGCATTGTCGTTCAAGGCCGAGCGCATGTACTGGAAGCGCGTTTCGTTAATGGCCCTGGCGCTTAATACCGCGGTCTCGGTAACTTGGAGCGTATTCTCGGAGGACGTCTGATTGTAAGCCTGGTCGGGCAGGCTAAAACCGCCGACGCCTTCCTTGTCCATTTCCACGCGCGTGTTCTGATAGCGCACAGTCAGCGTATTGCTGGCATCGATCGAATAATCCAGGCGGGGACTTAGCGTGGTGCGGTATTGCGGCGTCAGGATCGCCTGATTGATGTTCAGCGGGTACAGGCTGGCATCCAGGGTGGTGGCCAGGACAAACGCGTTTTCATCGATGCTGCGGTGCTCTGCGTCGAAACCGAAGGATGCTTTCGATTTCAAAAGCGGACCGCTGAGGCTCAACCCGTAGAATTTTTGTTGGTAGGGCGGGCGCTTGGATTGGTCGAGCAGCGGGCTGCGCGAGTTCAGCGCTTCCTTGTTGTACTGCATGAATGCCTGGCCGCGGATCTTGTCGGTGCCCGGCTTGGTGAAAATCTGGATGCGCCCGAAGCCCGGCCGGTCGTATTCCGGCGAGAACGGATTGGAGTTGATGCGCACCTCGCGGATGGACGATTTCGGCGGCAGGTTCACGCCGGTGAAACCATCGATGTAGATCTGTGCCCCATCGGGGCCGCCGCCGGGACCGGCCAGCGCCTGCAGTTGCTGCGAAAGCTCGTCGGGATCGTCGGACAATGCCGCAAGCTGTTTTTCCCCGAGCACCAGCGCGTCGCCGTTTTCAGCCGTGTCCGCGCTCACGCTATTGGCTTCGGCCTCCACATTCACTACCTGGTTTTCCGCAGCAATGACCAACTGCACGTCGAGCGCCGTGGGCTTGACGATCTCAACCTCCTTGCGCTCGATCGACGTGAACCCTTTGGCGATAAACCGCACCGTGTACTTGCCGGGCTTCACTCCCTCGATTGCGTATTTGCCGCTTGCGTCGGTCGTTGTTCGCTGGTCAACGCCCGACCTGCGCAGTTGCACCAGCGCGCCTGGAACCGATGCGCCGGATGGGTCGGTGACCACGCCGTGCAAGCTGGCGCCAGTTTGCGCCAGGCTATTCATCGATAGAGACACTAAGAGGCCGACCAGCGCGCACGGGGATTTCATATTGGCTCCAATTCCAGTATTCTTCAAAATCACGCTGCCGAATCTTAAGTTTTGTAAAAGACGTGGTACGTGTCTCCGATCTGAGTTACAACTGAATTAGTGAGACGAGTGCTGCTGGTGGACGACGATACCGATCTGTGCGCGCTGATGGCCGATTTCTTCTCACAACACGAGTTCGCCATTGAAGCGGCGCACGATGGCCCGCGCGGCCTGGCGCGCGCCCTGGAGGGGCAGTACGACCTGGTCATCCTGGACGTGATGCTGCCGGTTCTGGATGGTTTCGAGCTGCTGAAACAAATCCGGCGTCGCAGTTCCGTCCCGGTGATCCTGTTGACGGCGCGCACCGCGCAGACGGACCGCATCGCCGGTCTCGACGCCGGCGCCGACGATTACTTGCCGAAGCCGTTCGGCCCCGAAGAACTGCTGGCGCGCATGCGGGCTGTGTTGCGGCGAGCGGGGCAGGGAACTGCGCCATCCCAGGTGGCCGAAGCCGGCGGCGTGCGGGTCGACTCACAGACCCGCGAGGCGTGGATCGAGGGCGCCACTGTCGATCTCACCGCCATCGAGTTCGACATACTCGACTTCCTGGTGCGCTCGGCGGGACGCGTGGTTTCGCGTAATGAGCTGGCCGCGGTGCTCTACCAGCGGGAATCCACGCCTTACGAGCGCTCGCTGGACGTCCACATCAGCCATCTGCGGAAAAAGTTGGAGCCGGGCGATCGCGTGCAGATCCGCACCGTGCGCGGCGTGGGCTACCTTTTCGCCGCCGCCCCGGAGGCAGCGGAATGAGAGACGCGGCCGAATGAGAACAGTCTTCGCTAAGATCTTGCTGTGGAGCTTCTGCACGCTGTTACTGTCACTCGGCGCATATCTTTTTATCTCGAACGGCCTGGCCTCGCGGATTTCCGGCAAGGGAGGGCCGTTCGAAAGGACCGTGGCATTCCAGGTGGACGAGGCCGAAGTGACCTGGCGATCCGGAGGTCCGGCGGCCCTGGGCGCTTATCTGCGTAAACTACAGACCTACTTCGGCCCGGAACATTTTTTTACCGATGCGCAGGGTAAAGACCTGGTGACTGGCGCGGACCGCTCCGCCCTACTGGCATCCGCGCGGCGCGAACATAATGTCGGGCACCCGTTAGGCGACCGGTTCGTGTTCGTGGCGGCGTCGCAGGATGGCCAGTTCCGGCTGATTGCCACCGGCCGGCCACCCTTTACGCGATGGAGCTTCCTGCCTTACTATGGACTGATTCTGCTGGTGGTGGCGCTGCTGTGCTGGATGCTGGCCGTCAACATCGCTTCGCCGCTGCGCAAGCTGGCGCACACCGTGGAGCGCTTCGGCAGCGGGGACCTCTCCGCGCGCGTGGCCTTGCGCAGGCGCGATGAGATTGGCGACGTGGCGCGCGCGTTCGACCAAATGGCCGAGCGCATCGAGACGCTGTTGACCGCCGAGCGGCGCTTGTTGCAGGACATCTCGCACGAGTTGCGTTCGCCGCTGGCGCGGCTCAGCTTCGCGGCGGAGCTGACCAAAACGGCGGAGGATCGCAACGCCGCCGCGGCCCGCATCACCAAAGAGATCGAGCGGCTGACGAATCTGGTAGGCGCGCTGGTGGAGGTGACGCGCGTGGAGGGCGACCCCGCGTCGCGCCGCGTAGAGCATCTTGACCTGGACGGGCTCGCGCAAGAACTGCTGGAAGCCAGCCGCATGGAAGCCGATGCGCGCGGTTGCCGGTTCCACTTCGAATCGGACGGCGCTTTGCCAGTTTGGGGCGACCGCGAATTGCTGCGCCGGGCCATCGAGAATGTGTTGCGCAATGCGATTCGCTACGCGCCGGAAGGCTCGCCGATCGATGTCAGGCTGGAATCGGCCGCCGGAAAAGCGTCGATTTCGGTGCGCGATTACGGTCCCGGCGTGCCGGACGAGATGCTGCCCAGAATCTTCCAGCCGTTCTTTCGTGCGGACGGTTCCAGAGACAGCCAGACGGGCGGCGTGGGGCTGGGCTTGGCGATCGCGCACCGCGCCATCGGCGCGCATCACGGCCACATTTCGGCGGAGAATGCCGCGCCGGGCTTGCGGGTGCGGATGGAGATACCGCAGTAGGACAGGCCTCCGGCCTGTCCCAGCGCGGACTGAAGTCCGCGCCAGCAAGCTAGTCAAGGGCTTCGCCCTTGGTATCCCTGGTGGTGTCTGGAGGCGTTCATCGTATAAACTTCCAGGTAGTGACCTTGGAGGATAACGATGAAC
>Ga0181536_10000345_pt1 | contig 56020 bp, 58 predicted proteins | sample PEATcosm2014_Bin_41_FD_121105 | JGI IMG/M metagenome (GOLD analysis project Ga0181536, IMG submission 121105) | Peatland microbial communities from MTU Mesocosm Facility, Houghton, MI, USA - PEATcosm2014_Bin17_60_metaG | ecosystem: Environmental > Terrestrial > Soil > Wetlands > Peat | place...
GCTCGCCGAGAGGGGCGAATCGGGCCCCGGAACTCCCCAGGCCGGGACCGGGAGCCAGGCTCACGTTGTCCCGCAGCGGGTCGCGTCGCCTATCGTTCCCGATGGTGAACACCGCCGGTCTGTCGTCACTTCCCTCCCTTCGAGAGGGTCTCGGCCGCCTCGAGCCGGAGTTGCGCGCCGCCGTGATCTCGGGAGACGACTTCCTCGACGAGGTCACGACCCACCTCATCGACGCCGGGGGCAAGCGCCTGCGCCCGTGCCTGGCGCTCGCCGCCGCCACCGGCGGCTCGGCGACGGCCACGGGCGACGACCTGCAGGGTGCGATCGCCGTGGAGCTCGTGCACCTGGCCTCCCTGTACCACGACGACGTCATGGACGAAGCCACGGTCCGCCGCAACGTCGAGAGCGTCAATGCCCGATTCGGCAACCTCGTCGCCATCGTGGCCGGCGACTTCCTCCTGGCCCGGTCCGCCGAGATCGCCGCCTCGCTCGGGACCGAGGTGGCCGGTCTGCTGGCCAATACCCTCGCCCGGCTGTGCCAGGGCCAGGTGGCGGAGGTGCGGTCGGCGTTCAGCACGGCGCGCACGCAGGAGGAGTACTTCGCGGCCATCGCCGGCAAGACGGCCGCGCTCATGGCGACGTCGTGCCGTATCGGGGCGCTCACGGCGGGCCTGCCCCGGGCCGACGTCGAGGCCCTCACCACCTATGGTCGCTGCTTCGGCATGCTGTTCCAGTTGCGCGACGACGTGCTCGACGTCGTGGCCGGCGAAGACGACCTGGGCAAGCCCGCCGGCCAGGACCTGGCCGAGGGCATCTACACCCTTCCCGTGCTCCTGGCCCTGCAGGACCCCGAGACCCGACGCGAGCTCGCACCGCTGCTCGGACAGCCCCTCGACCAGCCCGAGCGCGACAAGGCACGAGCGATCGTGGCCGGTTCGCCGGCCATCTCGGCGACCCTGGCGGCCGGTCGGCGGTACGCCACCGAGGCCGCCGAGGCGGCCAGGGCCGTACCGGGGTCCCGGCTCGGGCCGGTGCTCGACTCACTGGCCCACTCGGTCCTCGACGACATCGCCCCCTGACGACCGGAGCGACCGGGACCCCGGTGGGGCCGGGCCGGGTGGGGGTGACCACGACCGCGGCCCCACCAGCCCCGTCAAGCGGCGCTGACGCCGCCGCCGGCGTCCGACGGGCACCGAGCCTCCAGCGCGCGGGCTTCGGCAGCCAGGAGCGCCTCGTAGCGGGTGAGCGCGGCGATCGGCCCCGCCAACCACGGCGCGTGGCTCTCCTGGGCCCCGATGGCGGCCACCACTGACGCCACCCTCGACTCCTGCGACTGCAACTGGGCCACAACGGCGGCCGAGTTGACGCAGCTCGGGGCCGCGGCGGCGCCGGCAACCCCGGCGACGGCGGCGGCCACGGTGAGGCTCCCGGCCACCACCAGCGACACGGCGACCTTCTTCACCATTCGACGGTCCTCCCCTCGACTACCACTTTGAGTAGTGCTTAACCACTCACGGTGGTCGACAGAAAGCGGAGCAGGCTGAAGCCGTCGAACCCGAATTGGGCGAAGGCCGCAACGGTTGTGCGGCCGTGGGGAACCCGGCCGAGGTCCCCGAACGTCAGGTCAGCGTCGTCGCCCCTTGGCCCGCGGACGTCGTCGAGTCGGCGCCGCCCGATGACGGCGGGCACCTGGCCTCGATCTTGCTCGAGCGCGCATGACCACGGGCCTGGAGCGTCTCGAGGCGGTCGATCCGACGTTCGATGCGCGCCGCCAGCCTGGCGTGGTCGTTGCTTTGCGCCCATTGCTCGAAGGTGGCGAGCTTGGTCAGCCGCGTCGCGATCTTCCCCTCCGCCTGCTGGATCCGAGCCAGCGCCCGGGGTTCGTCGGCACAGCGGGGATGCGTCGCGCCGGGTGCCGCGGCGGGTGCGGGTGAGGCACTCGGTGTCGGCGCCGCCGCCGCCACGGCCACCGACCCCATGGCCAGCGCTCCGGTCACGACCGTGGCTGCCGCCAGCTTCTTCCACATGGCCCACTCCCCCTGGATCGGGTGCCGCCGTCGAACCGGCGAGCTTTTGGGCCCAGCCTGCACGGGACCGGTGAGCGGCCCGTGATGCAGGTGTTAGGAGACGGTGAGGGATCCGGCCGGACCCGCTCAGGGGCGTTCCGGTCGCAGGGTCGGGAAGGCGATCACTTCCCGGATGTTGGCCACGTCGGCCAGCAACATGGCCAGGCGGTCGATGCCGACGCCGAGTCCCCCGGTGGGCGGCAGGCCGTACTCCAGGGCGCGCAGGTACTCCTCGTCGACCGCCATGGCCTCCTCGTCACCGGCGGCGCGCGCCGCCGCCTGCGCCTCGAATCGGGCGCGCTGGTCGTCGGGGTCGACGAGCTCGCTGAAGGCGTTGGCCAGCTCGCGACCGGCCACGATCGCTTCGAACCGCTCGGCCAGCGCCGGATCCCGGCGATGTCGGCGCGCCAGCGGGGACACCTCGGCGGGGAAGTCGGTGACGAACACGGGGCCCCACAGGTCCGTTTCCGTAGTCTTCTCGAAGAGCTCAAGGAGCAGTTTCCCCGGCCCCCACGACGCCTGGGGCTCCACGCCGGCCTCTTTGACCCGCCGGCGCAGCTCGTCGTCGGGGCTGTGGACGCTCGTGTCGATCCCGGTGGCCTCGGTGACCAACTCGGCCATGGTGGCCCGACGCCACGGTGCCGTGAGGTCCAGGGCGCGCCCCCCGTAGGTCAGATGCGTGGTGCCGCACAACTCGGTGGCCAGGTCGATCACGAGCTCCTCGACCAGGGTGAGGAGATCGCCGTAGTCGGCGTAGGCCTGGTAGAGCTCGAGCATCGTGAACTCGGGATTGTGGCGCGGCGAGAGCCCTTCGTTGCGAAAGACCCGACCGATCTCGAAGACCTTCTCGAACCCGCCCACCACCAGGCGCTTGAGGTAGAGCTCGGGCGCGATCCGCAGGTACAGGTCCATGTCGAGCGCATTGTGATGGGTCACGAAGGGCTTGGCGTTGGCACCACCGGGAATAGGGTGCAGCACCGGCGTCTCCATCTCGACGAAGCCGCGGCCCTCGAGCTGGTGACGCAACCGACTCACCATCCGGCTGCGCAGCATCAAGACATCGCGCGTCCGGTCGTTCGCCCACAGGTCGACCTCGCGCTGGCGGAAACGGGTCTCGACGTCGGTGACGCCCTTCCACTTGTCGCCGAAGGAACGCCGTGTCCGGGCCAGCAGGGCCCACTCGCGCACCTGCACCGACAGTTCGCCTTTTCGCGTGCGGACCACGGGCCCGCTCGCACCGACCCAGTCGCCGAGCGAGAGCTTCGAGAATTCGTCGAATCGTTCCGTCGTCTTCTCCAGGGCGAAGAGCTGGATCTGGCCCGACGAGTCGCGCAAGGTGGCGAAGGCGAGGCGCCCTTGGGGGCGCATGAGCATGACCCGACCCGCCACTGCGGCCACTTCGTCGGACTCCTCGCCCGGACCGAGCTCCCCGTGGCGGGCCCCGATGGCCGCGGCGCTGTCGGATCGTTCGTATCGGTACGGGACGTCGGCCACGAAGCCCGACGTTAACCGTTGCGTACGTTGCGCTCGTAGACAAGGCGCAGTCCGTGGAGCGTCAGCCAAGGCTCACGCTGATCGACGAACTCCGAGAGCGGGGCGATCACGTCGGAAAGGCCCCCGGTGGCCACCACCGTGCACCGCCCCAACTCGTCCATGATCCGCCTGCACATGCCGTCGACCAATGCCGCATAGCCGTAGAGGGTGCCCGACTGGATGGACTCCACCGTCGACTTGCCGATGACGCTGCGAGGCTCGACCAGCTCGACGCGCCGGAGGGCGGCGGCATGGAGGAACAAGGCATCCAAGGAGATGGCAATGCCCGGGGCGATGGCTCCGCCGAGGTACTCGCCCTCCCCCGAGATGGCGTCGAACGTCGTCGCCGTGCCGAGGTCGACCACGATGCAGGGCCCGCCATAGAGATCGTAAGCGCCGATGGCATTGGCGATGCGGTCGGAGCCGACCTCCTTGGGGTTGTCGTAGAGGATGGGCATGCCCGACTTGACGCCCGGCTCGAGTACGACGCACTGGACGTCGAACCAGCGCGTGGCCATGTCGCGCAGCGCGGTCGTCACTTGCGGCACCGAGGACGTCACGGCGATGCCGGTAACGACTTCGGAGACGTCGAGGTCGTCGAGGTCGAGCAGTTCCGACAGGAGAAGCGCGTGCTCGTCGGGCGTGCGGTCGTCGACCGTCGAGAGCCGCCAGTGGTGCAACAAGCCGGCCGGCTCGGGAGGGACCGCCGGCGCCGAGCGGCGCCCCGGCGGCGCCACGTCACTCTCGCCGGTACTGAACAGCCCGACCACCGTCTCGGTATTCCCCACGTCGATCGCCAACAGCACTGCGTCAGCCCTCCTCCGGGCTCGCCCCACCGGGACGCCCCTCGTCGCTCTCACTCGACACCAGGTCGAGCCCCAGATCCAGTGCCGGTGCCGAGTGGGTGAGCGCTCCCACCGACACCAGGTCGGCGCCGGCCGCGGCCAGGGCACCGGCCGTCTCCAGGGTGACGCCGCCCGACACCTCGATCAGCACCGCGCCCGGTTCGGTGCGCGAACGGACCAAGCCGGCGCACGCGGTCACCTCGTCGGGCACCATGTTGTCGAGCAGCACGGCGGACGCCCCGGCGTCGACCGCCTCGGCCACCTGCTCGATGCGGTCGCACTCGACCTCCACCATGCGCCCGGGCCACCAACGCCGAGCCAGGTGGACGGCCTCGGCGATGCCGAGGCCGCCGAGGTGGTTGTCCTTGATCAGCACGGCGTCGGACAAACCGGCCCGGTGGTTCCACCCGCCGCCGGCGCGCACCGCCGCCTTCTCCAGGGCCCGCAACCCCGGGGTCGTCTTGCGGGTGTCGAGCACGCGCGTGCCCGCGCTGGCCGCCGTGACGACGTCGACGTACCGACGCACCAGGCTGGCCACGCCCGACAGGTGGCAGAGGAAGTTCAACGCGGTCCGCTCGGCGGTGAGCATCGAGCGCAGCGAGCCCGAGACCTCGGCCACCACCGTGCCCGGCGCCAACGCCCCGCCGTCGGGGACCCACCAGTCGACGACGAGGCCGGGGTCCACCTCGGCGAACGCCTGGCGAGCGCACAGGGCGCCGGCCACCACGCCCGTGGCCCGCGACACGACGGCAGCGCGGGCCCGGGTGCGTTCGGGGACGAGGGCGGCGGTGAGGTCGCCGATGGGCCCGAGGTCCTCGGCCAGGGCGCGGGCGACCGCCTCGCGCACGGCGGCGAGGGGCGGGTCGACGGGCCCCGAGGTCGGCCACGCGGCGATCAAGTCGTCGGGATCGGTCACGGTCCCAGTGCGCCGTGCACGAGCCGCCGGCGCCAGGCGGGATCGGCCGTGGGGTACTCGCGCCGGGCGTGGGCGCCACGCGTCTCGGGGCGCGCGTAGGCGGAGCGGAGCAAGGCCCACGACACCTCGACGAGATTGGCCAGCTCCCCGGCGGCGCGTGCCGCGCCGGGGGAAGGTCGGGTGGCGACCGGTGCCCCGGCCGCGACGCGCGCCAGCTCGCCGGCGGCGCGCTCGAGGGATTCAGCCGAACGCAACACGCCGGCCCCTTCGGTCATGGCCCGCTGGAGCCGGTCGCGTCGCTTGGGGACATCGTCACCGCCGGACAGGTCGCCACGGCCATCCTCGCCGACAGTGTCGGACCATGGGGGCCTGGGCGTGTCCTCGATCGGTGTGCAGGGGATGTCCCCCGCCCCGGCCAGCAACGCGCCCATGATGCCGGTGGGCTGCGGCCCGTCGCGACCGGACTCGATGGCCTCGGCCAACCTCGCCCCGAACACCATCCCCTCGAGCAGCGAATTGGAGGCCAGCCGGTTGGCCCCATGGACGCCGGTGCACGCGCTCTCGCCGGCCGCCCACAGCCCCGGCAAGGCGCTCGCCCCGTCGAGGTCGGTGACCACCCCACCGGACAGATGGTGGGCGGCGGGCGCGATCGGGAGCCAGCTTCGCGCCGGGTCGAGTCCCGCGCCGCGCACCGACGCGGCGATGGTCGGGAAGCGCCCGTCGAAGTCCTCCAGGCCGGTTGCATCGAGCCATAGGTGGTCCACGTGATCAGCGGCCATGCGGTCGGCCATCGCCCGGCTCACCACGTCGCGAGGGGCGAGCTCGTCAACGAACCGGTCACCGGCGCTGTCGCGTAGCAGCGCCCCGTGCCCACGCAACGCCTCGGAGAGCAAGGGGCGGGGCATGGCCGGGTGGTGCAGCGCGGTCGGATGGAACTGGAAGAACTCGACGTCGGCCACCGGCACCCCGGCGCGCAGCGCCATGGCGGCACCGTCGCCGGTGGCCTCGACCGGGTTGGTGGTGACGGCGAACAGCTGGCCGGCACCGCCGGTGGCGAGCACGAGGTGGCGGGCCCGCACTTCGCGGACGACTCCCGCCGGGTCCAGCGCGACGACGCCGACGCAGCGGCCGCCCTCCACCAACAGGTCAAGCGCGAACCAGCGCTCCAACACGGCGGCGGCACTGGTCCGCACGGCGGCCACCAGCGCCCGCTCCACCTCCATGCCCGTAGCCGCCCCACCGGCATGGAGCACGCGGGCGGTCGAGTGACCGCCCTCGCGCGCTCGGGCCAGGTCGCCCCCCGCCTCACGGTCGAACACCGCCCCCAGGGCGATGAGCTCACGCACGCGTGCCGGGCCCTCGTCGACGAGCACGCGCACCGCATCGGCGTCGCAGAGCCCGACCCCGGCGGCCAGCGTGTCGGCCAAATGGAGGTCGGTCGAGTCCTCGCCCCCACCGAGCACCGCGGCGACGCCACCTTGGGCCCAGGCCGTGGCCGAGTCCGACAGGTCCCCCTTGGTGAGCACGCCGACCCGCAAGCGCGGCACCTCGGTGAGACGGACCACCGCCGACAGCCCGGCGATGCCCGATCCCAGGACCAAGATGTCGAGTTGCACGCGCCGACCGACGGGGTCGCCCGCGACCCGTCAGCCCGCCACGACTCGGCGGAATTGGGCTTCGAGCCGGGCGGACGCCTCGTCCACGGGCTCGTTGGCGCCGTCGACGTGGACGATGCGGGGCATGAATCCCTCGAGCTCGGCCACCTCGTAGTCGGCGTAGGTGATGATGATCACCTTGTCACCGGTGTGGACCAGGCGGGCGGCCGCGCCGTTCAGGCAGACCCCGCCGGGCTCGCCCACGATGGCGTAGGTCTCGAAACGGGCGCCGTTGTCGATGTCGAGCACGGTCACCTGCTCCCACTCGACGATGTCGGCCAAGGTCATCAGATCGGGGTCGAGGCTGATGGACCCCACGTACTGCAGGTTGGCATCCGTGACGGTCGCCCGGTGGATCTTGGATTTCATCATGCGACGGCGCATCGGCTCAGTGGTCCTCTCCGTAGGTGACCGCTCCGACCAACTGCAGGGCCGGACGCTCGCCGCCCGGGCGCGGCGCGTCGACCGACGCGGCCAGGGTCATCCCGTCGTTGTCGATCAACCGGACGCCGTCGACCACGGCGGCCACCAACAGGCGTACGTCGCCGGCCAAGGCGCGCCCGGCCTCGGGCGCCGACAGCGTCGCCGCGTCCACCGCCACCGCGTAGTCCGGCTCCACCAGGGGATCGCCCGACAGCTCGCCGGCCATAGCCCCCTCGACCACGGCCGGGTCGCGCACACCGGCCTCCAACGCCGCCATCCCGGCCACGACCGCCCGGCGCAGCGCCAGGGCTGCGTCGCGGGCCGCCGGCGACAGGCGGACGTTGCGACTCGACAGGGCCAGACCGTCAGGCTCGCGCACGGTCGGACAGCCCACCACCGCCACCGGGATCGACAAGTCGGACACCATCCGGCGCACCACCACCAGCTGCTGGAAGTCCTTCTCGCCGAAATAGGCCCGGCACCGCCCGGCCAACGAGAACAACTTCGCCACCACGGTGGCCACGCCGTCGAAGTGCCCAGGACGAGACGCCCCTTCGAGCCCCTCGCTCACCGCGGCCACACGCACCGACGTGGCCACCGGCGCCGGGAAGCTCGGGTACATCTCGGTGACCGACGGCGCGAAGAGGATCTGCGCGCCGGCTTCGGCGGCCAGCGCGACATCCCGGTCGAGGTCGCGCGGGTAGCGGGCGAGGTCCGACGCGTCGGAGAACTGCAACGGGTTCACGAACACCGTGACGGCGACGACGTCGCACTCGGCGGCGGCCCGCTCGATCAGCGAGCGATGGCCGGCATGGAGGGCCCCCATGGTTGGCACCAGGCCGACGCGCCGCCCCGTGGCCCGTTCCGCCTCGAGCGCCGCCGCGAACGCCGGCGCGGCGGTGATCACGCGCACGTTGCCAACTCCCCCGCCGCCAGTTCCCCGGCCAATTGCCGGGCCAGGGCCACTCCGGCGTCGTAGCCGGCGAGTTCGTCAGGCGCGCTGGCGGCGAGCATCTCCCGGTGTCGGCGCACGGTCTCGTCGTCGCCACGGGCCGCGGGGCCGGTGAGGGCATGGGCCGCTCCGAGCGAGGCCACGTCGTCGAGCGCAGCCCGGGTCAAGCCCAACAAGGCGTCGAGTGGGAGCCCGGCCAGGGCCGCCACCCGCTCGGCCTGACCGAGGAGGGCCACCAGGTGATTGGCGGCGATGCAGGCCGCGGCGTGATAGGCCACGCGGTCGTCGTCGTCGACCACCAACGCCCTGCCGCCCAGCACGTGGACGAGCTCGATGGCGACAGGGTCACCGGCCACGGCGAAGGTGGCGCCGGATCGCAGCCGTGTCCGTCCCACTTCGGGGGTCGGCAGGGGGACGAGCGGGTGCAACGAGGCCCGGCGCGGATGGGGGGCGAGCACCTCGAGCCCCAGTGCCCCCGACAGGTGGGCTACCACCGTGCCCGCCACCGGGACGACCGATCGGGCCACGGTGGCGACGGCCGCGTCGGGCGTGGACAGGACCAGCACGTCGACGCCGCCGGCGGCGCCGGCGAGATCGTCGTCGCGGCCGAGGACATCGAGCACGGCGCAGCCGGCATCGGCGAGCGCCGAGGCCAGGGAATGACCGGCCCGGCCGGGACCGATCAGGCGAACAGAGACCACCAGACCCCCTTCTGCGCTCCAGCCCCTTCGAGGGTGCCGGTCGCATACAGCGATCAGATCAGGACTCACCCAGTGTAGCGAACGGGCGCACCGCACCACCAGCCCGCTGCCACACATCGTGGGGAACGAGCTCGGGGGCCAGGTCGGCCAGGGGGACGAGGACAAAACGGCGCTCCCACATCCGCGGATGAGGAACGACCAAGTCGTCGTCGTCGATGTGCAGCTCGCCGACCAACAAGACGTCCACGTCCAACGGGCGCGGCCCGTTGCGCTCGGTGCGCACCCGGCCGGCGTCGTCCTCCAGGCGCCCCGCCAGCTCGAGCAAGGCCCGCGGCCCCAGCTCGGTGTCCAGCTCGACCACGAGGTTCAGGTACGGACCCTGGCCGGAAGGGCCTCCGACGGGGTCGGTCTCGTAGACGGGCGACACGGCGACGACGTCGGGGATGGCGATCAGGGCCCGACGCAGGTGCCCGAGGCGGTCACCGAGGTTCGAGCCGAGCCCGACGAATGCACGCACCGACGTTTCACACCCGCCGTCGGGTCACCCGCACGCCGGCGCTGCCCAGGTCATAGGGCACCGGCGGCCGCAACTTGCGTACCGCCACGGTGACGGCGGCCACCTTGACGTCTCCGAGCACGGCCACGGCAATCGCTTCGGCCAACGACTCGAGCAGGCGGTGGTCCGAGGCGGCGACCACCGCGGCGACGGCATCGAGGGCGGCGGCGTAGTCCGCCGTCGCGGCCAGGTCGTCGCCGGCCGCCGCGGCGGCCAGGTCGACGACGAGGTCGAGATCGATCTCGATGGGTTGGGGTCGGGCCCGCTCGGCGTCGGGCACGCCGACCACGCCCACGAGGCGCAGGCCGCGCAGCTCGATCCGGTCGCGCCGTCGCGTCCTCGCCTCGTCGGCCCGGCCCGGCGCCCGGTCCACACGAACCTCAGGAGCTGCTCGGCGCACCATCGACGCCCGGGCCCGAGGCGCCGGCGTCCTTCGACGCCCGCGGGGCCCCCATCGCCACCAGCGACACGGCCTGGGCCACGAGGTCTCGCCCCTGGGGGCCGAGCTGGCGACTGACCAGCTGCTCGATGGCGGCGATGGCCTGGGGCCCGCCGGGCAGGCGTCCGGACCACAACAGGTACCCGGCCGTGACGCCCATGACGCGGTCGCCGAGCTCCTCTTGGTGCACGAGCAGACGCTCGCCTCCGTGCAGCCACCCGTCGAGTTGGCGATAGAGGTCGACCAAGGTCTCCCGCGCGTCCCCGGCCGGTCCCAGCGGGAAGTGGGACCATGCCATCGACTCCTCGTCGTAGGCGGCGAGGTTGTGCGGCGACGGGAGGAGCGACACCACCCGGGTGAACCCCTGGTTGCGCAGCCAGATGATCTCCTCCTGGCGCCGGACACGACGGTGGTTGGGGGCGAATCCCCCGGGGCGCTCGCTCATGGCCAGTTGGTCCTGGACCACCCAGGTGAAATTCCGCGGCGGGATGCCCGCAGCCCACTTCCCCTTCATCGTCGTGCCCCGACCACCAGCGGGAGCCGCGCCGGCCCCACCAGCGTGGCCGCCTGGACCGTGGGGGCCACATCGTGGACCCGGACCATGGCCGCGCCCGCCAGCATCGCCCAGGTGGCGGTGGCCAACGACGCGGGAAGACGGTCCTCGACGGGGGTGGGCGAACCGTCGGGCCGCGCCGCCACCGTTCCGAGGAAGCTCTTGCGGCTCGTGCCCACCATCACCGGGAACCCGAGGGCGACCAGCTCCGGCAAGTGGCGCAAGAGCTCGAGGTTGTGGGAGACGGTCTTGCCGAAGCCGATGCCGGGATCGACCCACACCTCGCTCACGCCCGCGTCGCGCGCCGCACGCGCCCGGTCGAGGAGAAAGGCACCCACCTCGCCGACGACGTCGTCGTAGCGAGGAGCATCCTGCATGGTGCGCGGCGTCCCGAGCATGTGCATGGCCACCCATCCAACACCCCTGCGGGCGGCGACATCGGACAGCGAGGCCGACACGTCGTTGACCAAGGTGGCCCCGGCGTCGATGGCCGCCTCGGCGACGGCCGGCTTCACCGTGTCCACCGAGACCCGGACATGGGGAGCGAGCGCGGCGACGACAGGCACCACCCGGCGCCGCTCTTCGTCCTCGGGCACCGTCTCGGCACCAGGGCGGCTCGACTCTCCTCCCACGTCGACGATGTCGGCCCCGGCCGCCACCATGTCGAGACCGTGGGCGAGTGCCGCGTCGAAATCGAGATAACGGCCGCCGTCGGAGAACGAGTCCGGAGTCACGTTGAGGACTCCCATGACCGAGGGGGGCATGGCCCGTAGCGTAGAGCGGTACATCAACGGCCGTGGACGAAGGCCATGGCCTCGGCACGGGTTCTCGGGTCGTCGCGAAAAAGGCCCCGGACGGCCGAGGTCACCGTCAGGGTGCCGGGCTTCTTCACCCCGCGCATGGCCATGCACAGGTGCTCGGCCTCCACCACCACCAGCACACCCCTGGGCTCGAGGGCCCGTTCGAGGGTGTCGGCGATCTGGGTCGTCATGCGCTCTTGGACCTGGAGCCGCCGGGCGAAGCCGTCGACCAGCCGGGCCAGCTTGGACAGTCCCGTGATCCGACCGTCGTCCCCTGGGATATAGGCCACGTGCGCCTTGCCGATGAACGGGACCATGTGGTGTTCACAGAGGGAGGCGAACGGGATGTCGCGCACCATCACCATCTCGTCGTGCTCGGCGGCGAAGGTGACGGTGAGGAAGCGGGCCGGGTCGTCGGCGACGCCGGCCAACAGCTCCTCGAACATGGCCGCCATCCGCCGCGGCGTCTCTTTCAATCCTTCGCGGGTCGGGTCGTCACCGATGGCTTCGAGCAACTCGGCGACGAGTCGCTCGACGCGTGCTGCGTCGACGGTCACGTCAGTCGACCCGCACAGGGCCCGTATAGAGACGCACGTCGGGAAGATTGCGGTAGCGCTCGGCCACGTCGAGCCCGTAGCCCACCACGAATTGGCCCGGAATGTGGAACCCGACGTAGCGCAGGTCCAGCTTGGCCCGTTGGCGACCCTCTTTGACCAGCAGCGCACACACTTCGAGGCTGGCCGGCTGGCGCGCCAGCAGGTTGCGCCGGAGGTACGAGAGCGTGAGCCCGCTGTCGACGATGTCCTCCACGACCAGCACATGGCGGCCGGTGAGGTCGAGGTCGAGATCCTTCACGATCCGCACCACACCGCTCGAGGTCGTCCCCGACCCATAGGAGGCCACGGCCATGACATCGACTTCGACCGGCAGTTGGATGGCACGGGCGATGTCGCTCATGAACACGAACGCGCCCTTCAGCACGCCGACGAGTAGCGGCGGACGATCGGCGTAATCGGCGGTGACCTCGGCGCCGAGCTCGGCCACGCGCTGCATGAGCTCCTTCTCGGTGACAACGACCGCTCCGAGGTCGGTCTCGTCCTGCCAACGGCCGCCGGACATCAGGCGTCAGCGATCCCCCGTGACACGGGCGGGCGCCAACGGACGCTGGGGTTGCTCCGCCATTGGCGTCGACACTACCGGACGGGTGCCGGGCCCGGCCCGGGCCCACCCGCGTCGGGCCCCGGTCAACCCGCCGGGCCGGCCGGGCCGGTCGCCCCGAGCCCCTGGCGCGTCAGCCGGCCGGCCGAGCGCCGGACGCGCGTGGCCGGCGCGACGTCGGTAGCTCGGGCCTCCCCGCGGGCCACGGCCAGGACCCGCTCCACGGCGGCCAGGTCGGGAGGATGGACGGCCCCGTTGCGCAGCCACCGGCGCGCCGCCCGGCGCCCGATGGCGTCTGGGGCGCCCGTCAGGGCGCGCGCGTCGGCGGCGTCGAGCCCATCGGCCAGGGCGTCGAGCAGCCGGGCCTCCTCGCCGATGACCCCCGCCTGGCGGGCCAGGACGGGGACGACGTCGCGGCCGGCGATGGCCGAGCACAACGGCAGGAGCTCGTGACGCACCCGGTTGCGCACGAACCGGGGGTCGTCGTTCGACGGGTCCTCCACCGCCTGGAGGCCCAGGTCGCGGCACAGGTGACGGGTCTCGGCCCGGCGTAAGCCCAGGATCGGGTGGTTAAGCCCGGGGCGCATGCCTGCCAGTCCGTCGAGGCCGGCCCCGCGCAACATGTTCACCAGCGCGGTCTCGGCCTGGTCGTCCATGGTGTGGCCGGTGGCCGCATCGGGGCCGAGCACCGCCCGCCGGGCATGACGGGCCCGGGCTTCGAGGTTCGGGCCCGGGTCGACCACGACCCGTTCGGCCCGGAACGCCGCCCCCAGCTGCTCGGCCGTGGCGGCGACGACGTCGGACTCGGAGGCCGAGTCCGGTCGCAGCCCGTGGTCGACGTGCACCGCGGTGACCGCACAGTCGGCCGCCACGGCCAGGACGAGCAGGGCCAGCGAATCGGCGCCACCGGAGACCGCACAGACGAGCGTCGTGCCCGACGCCGGGAAGGTGCAACGCCCGAGCAGGTCCGCGGGCAAATCGACCATCAACCCGCCGCGACGGTGGGTGTGCCCAGGCGCGCCACCCACAGATCGGGCTGGCGGATCTCCTCCATGGAGGGGAGGTTCTCGGGGCCCTCCCAGACCCGGGCGAAGAGCTCGGGACCGGCGGTCGACTCGACCGCGGCGATGAACCGTTCCCCCTGCTCGTATTGGCGCATCTTGGCCTCGAGCCCGACGAGTTGCATGAGCAGGCGGGTAAGGATCCCGGCATGCTTCCGCCGCTCGTGGAGGACCCTCGAGAACCAGGCCGCGTCGGGAACGTCGTCGCTACCGACGCGGTCCATGGTCACGTCCCCGTGTCCCTCCAGCAGGCTCATCATGGCCTGGATGCGCGCGATCACCGCGAGCTGCTCGGGCGGCGCCACCAGCCCGAGCATGCCCGCATCCTCGAACGGGTTGCGGCCCGAGCGCACTGCTTGGCCCGCCCGGCGCAAGGCCTCGGCGAATCGGCGGGGGTCGGTGGACATGCCCGTGAGCCCCTGGTCGACGAGGGAGAGGAAGTGCCCGCGCAGCCAGGGAACGCCCGTGAACTGGCATCGGTGCGTGACCTCGTGGAGCGCGATCCACATGCGGAATTGGCGCGGTGGGAAGGCGTGGCGGCGCTCGAGGGCCACGATGTTGGGCCCGACGTACGAGACCATTCCTCCGGAATCGGCGCCTTCGGCGAACAACATGTCGTACTGCCCGAGCACACGCGTCGCCATCCACCCGAGTACCAGGCCGAGTTGCGCTCCGGTCACGGTCCGGGTCGCCCCGGCCAGCGGCTCGGGGAGCGCGGCCGTCTGCAGCTGGGTCAGCGCGGGCTCGAGCAAACGGCGGAAGGAGACCACGTTGGCCCGGACCCATTCGGTCCGGTCGACGACCTGGGCCACCGCCGGCCCGGCGGCGGAGCGGAGCCCGGTGGCCTCGACGACGAGCTCCTCGGCACGCGCCGTCGCCTCGGAGAAGTCGTCACGAAGCGACCTCCAGGTTGACTCGTCGAGCGGGCGGGCGCCCGCGGCCGCTCCGAGGGGCCGACCTTCGCCCAGCCAAGTCGCCACGCGCTCGGCCGTCTCCCACGACACAGGGCTGCTCACGCCCACAGTGTACGGAACCGCCGGGGGATGGACATCACGGCGGTGCCGGTGTCGCCGGCGAGGCCGGGAGCTCCGGGACGAGCCGGTCGATCAGGCGATCTTCCGGCCTCGCACCCGTGGGGCGACCTGCGGCTCGTGCAGGTAGCAGAAGTCGCCTTCGTTGTAGATGGAAAGCCGGGTCTCGCACTCTTCGTTGCCGCACACCCGGTCCCGAGCGAACGTCCGCGACGCACGCCCGTGACCCTTGAAGAACATGCCGCCGATCGAGCCCTTCACGAACTCGGTTCGCTCCTCCATGTCCGCCCGCCTTTCCCCCCGTAGGACCTGCATCCCCCGTACGCAGTGGTTGCAATCCCATCGGCACGCGACGTGCCCGGGTGAAGCGGGAGATTCGGAGGGGGGCCGGGGGCCCGAACGGCGCGTTCGTGACAATCGCACAAGCGGCCCCGGTGCAGGCACGGGGCGGGTCGATCAGGGAACGTCAGTTCCCGGCAGACTCGCTGCGGCGCTCTTCCTCGTGGAGGGCGGCGTGGATGCGATCGCGCAAGGCATCGGGCACGCGGTCCTTGCACCGGCTGGCGATCACGGCCCGGAGCTCGGCCTCGAAGTCGAAGGCGCCGAGGCATGGGGGGCATTCATCGAGGTGCCGCTTGATCTCCGCGCGCCGCTCATCGGTGAGCTCGCCGTCGAGATAGTGGTACAGCCGCTCGATCGAATCGCTGCAATCGGCGCCGGGCTCTCCGGTCCCCATTCCCACGTCCTCCTCTGCGAGCCGTTGTTAGCGACCCGGGTCCGCCGCCACTAACCCGAGCCCTGCGGCATACTGGGTCAACGCCTTCTGCAGAGCCTTTCTTCCCCGGTGGATCCGGCTCATGACCGTGCCGATCGGTACACCGGTGATCTCGGCGATCTCCTTGTAGGAGAAACCTTCCACGTCGGCCAAGAGGACGGCGATGCGGAAGGCCTCGGGGAGCGATTCGATCGCCTGCTTGACCTCATCGTCGGTGATGTGGTCGAAGACCTCTTCTTCGGCCGAGCGACCGGTGTCGAGCCCCGGGAGCTCACTCAAACGGCGGTACATGTAGAGGTCCTCGACGTCCTCGACATCCGCCTTCTCCGGTCGGCGCTTCGCCGCCCGATAGGAATTGATGTAGGTGTTCGTGAGGATCTTGTACAACCAGGCCTTGAGGTTCGTGCCCTCCTCGAAGCGCTCGAAGGCGCGGTAGGCCTTCAAGAACGTCTCCTGCACGAGGTCCTCGGCATCGGCGGGATTGCGCGTCATCCGAAGTGCCGCCGTGTAGAGCGGCTGCATGTACTCCATCGTGAGCTCGGTGAACCGCGCACGATCGGCCATGGCATGTAACCCTACACATCGGTTGTCGCGGCCGGGGTACCGGCCCGGAGCCTGGGAGGGGACTCGAACCCCTGACCTGCGCATTACGAATGCGCTGCTCTACCGGCTGAGCTACCCAGGCACTTGGACTTTTGTCCATTTCTTCGCTTCTGGTCCTACTCCCGTCCTACTTTTTTTGGTAGAATAGCAGGTGAGAGGCAGCAGGAAGGGGTGGAACCATGGCGAAGGCACGATCATACGGTGCGGGCAGCATGACCGAGAAGAAGGACCGCTGCGACTGCGACCAGGTCGGCCGTTCCCACTCGGTCTGGCGGTTGCGCGTGTTCACCGGACGCGACCCGGTGTCGGGCGCGCCCCGTCAGGTGCAAGAGACCTTCCACGGCACCGAGCCGGCGGCGCGGAAGGCCCTCGCCGACCTCGTGGCCCGTGCCGCCGCCGGGAAGCTGGACCGGACCCACGCCACGGTGGGCCAGCTCCTCGACCGCTGGCTCGAGCACATCGCCGCCAAGCGGTCCATCTCGTACGTGACCACCACCCGGCGCAAGGTGGAGAGCCGCCTGCGCCCGGTCCTCGGAACGGTCAAGCTGGCCGACCTCGGCGCCGACAGTCTCGACCGTCTCTACGACACCTGGACGGCGGAGGGGCTCTCGGACGCCACCGTGCGCAACCTCCATGCCCTCCTGGCCGCCGCCTGCCACCAGGCGGTCAAATGGGGCTGGCTCGAGTCCTCTCCCACCGACCTGGCGTCGCCTCCCTCGGCCCGGTCCCCGGAGATGACCGTCCCCACGCCCGAGGAACTCGCCAAGCTGGTGGCCACGGCCGAGGCAGAGGATCCGGTCCTGGCCGCCGGCATCGCCCTGGCGGCACTCACCGGCGCCCGGCGAGGCGAGCTGTGCGCGCTTCGGTGGTCAGACGTGGACCTGGGAGCTGGGACCGTACGCATCGAGCGCAGTCTGACCGTGGCCGACGGTGTCGCCACCATCGGGACAACGAAAACCCACCAGGGCCGACGCCTCGCCCTCGACCCGGTGGCGGTCGAGACCTTGACCCGGCACCGGGCGTTCGTCGACCAGCGATCTGCCGACGTGGAGAGCCCGCTCGTGGACGACCCCTACGTGCTCAGCTACCAGGCCCACTCCGGGACACCGATCAATCCCGATGTCTTCTCGCACCGATTCAAGGACCTGTGCGGCCGGCTCGGGTACGACTACCACCTCCACCAACTCCGGCACTGGTCGGTCACCACCCAGCTCGCCGCCGGCGTGGACGTGCGGACCGTGGCGGGACGACATGGTCATGCGCAGGCGACGATGACGCTGAACACCTACGGGCACTGGCAGCCGCAGACGGACCGAGAGGCCGCCGGCGTGCTGGGACGGGCGCTGGCCGGTTCGTCGGCCTAGTCCCTCCCCAGCCCCCCGCACGGCCCGTACCTCCGACCCTCCATCGCCTCCCGAAGCTCGGGCACGCTGGCCCTCCCGAGGTAGATCTGCGTCGAGCTCAGGCTGGCATGGCCGAGCGCCACTCGGAGCGTCGGCAGGTTCGCCCCGCTGTTGAGCACGTCGGTGGCGAAGGTGTGCCTCAACGCATGCGCCGTCCCGCCGGCGTCGGCTTCTCTCATGAGCCCACCGATCAGGCGAGAGACGGTGTCGGGCCCAATCCCCTTCGTCGGCACCGTCTTGGACCGAATGAGCGGGCCCGCCGAGGCCGGGCACTCCTCGAGATAGGCCATCAGCGCCGACCACGTCTCGGCCGTGATCGGGAGAGCTCGTTCCTTGTCCCCCTTCCCGATGACGGTGAACGACCGGGCCCCGAAGTCGATGTCGCCGAACTGGAGGCCGGCGATCTCCCCCACCCGGAGGCCCTCCTGGAGGCCGAGCAGGCACATCAGTCGGGCCCGCCGGTCGGGCACCTGCTCGAGCAACCGTTGGACCCGCTCGAGGGGCAGGGCCCTGGGCAGCCGGCGGGGCGGCTTCGGCATCGCCACCATGGCGGCCGGGTTCGCCTTCACCAGCCGTTGCTCGACGGCCCAGTCGAACAGGCCGCGCACGACGGAGAGCCGGCTGCGCATCGTGGACGCGCTGCACGTCCTCCCCCACGTTTCGAGGGCCTTCTCGACGTTGCGCCGGCGCACCTGGGTGATCTGCCGATCACCACCTACCTCCCGGGTGAACAGGGCCAGTCGGTAGCGCCAGGTGCGTGCGGTCGTGGCGCTGATCTCCCGTCGGGCGAGACGCTCCGAGACGTACCGGGACGCCAGCACCCTGACCGTGTGGGAGGTCGGGGCGTCACGCACGGCCCAACCCCCGCACGGCCTCCACCGCCGCCGGCGACGGCACCAGGGCGATGTAGAGGCTCGTCGTGCTGATGTCGCTGTGGCCGAGCAGCTCGCGAACGAGCATCAGGTCTCGGGTGCCGGCGTAGATCTCGGTGGCGAACGAATGGCGCAGCTGGTGGGCCGTGGCCTTGATGCCCCGGCTCCGGAGGTAGGTGTTGATCTCGGCGGAGACGTACTTGGCCGTGAGCGGCCGGCCAGATGGTCCGGGGAAGGCCGGCCCGCTCGTCGGAAGCTCCACGGCCTCGAGGGCCACGAGCACGACGGGTGCGATCGGAATCGACCTCGGCTTGCCACCCTTGGTCTCTCGCAGCCGGAGCGTCGGCGGATCCATCTCGATGTCCCCCATCGCCAAGCCAGCGATCTCGAAACACCTGAGACCTGCGAAGGCGGCGAGGCAGAGCCACAACCGCATCCGAGGCGATGCCTGGGCGAGCGCTGTCTTCAGGTCATCGTCGGCGATGGGCCGCGGTTGGCGTTGCCGCACCTTCGGCCGCACCAGCTTGATCGTGGGGTCGTCGGCCCGGGCGTCGTCCTCGACCAGCCAGCGGTGGAATCCGGCGATGGCAGCGATGTAACAGCGGCGACTCCGCCCCGGACCCTGGCGACACCGGATGTTGAGGTTGCGAGTGTCCAGCCACTGCTCAATGTCTTCCGTGGTGACCGTGAGTGCGTCGAGCGCCTTGGTGTAGGACCGGAGCGTCGCTCCGTAGACCCTGAGCGTGGCCTTCGCCAGCTGACGCCGACGGAGGTGCTGCAGGTATCTCGGCAGCAGGTCATCGGGCCGTGAACGTTCGAAGGCGAGGATGGTCACTGTTCCCACTCCCCGAGCAGCTCGAGCAGCAGCATGTCGTCGAGAATCTGGGCGACGCCGGCCTCGTCCAGTGCCCGGCGGCGGCTCGCCTCGACGTAGTCATCGGTAACGGCGGCAAGCTCCAGGAGCGCGCTCTGGGCCCGGTCCCATGCGCCGTCGTAGAGGCGCCGGACGTCGTCGAAACACAGCCGCGGCGGCTCGCGGCGAGTAGGTTCTGCCATGCCAGTAGTCCTTTCAGTGGGGTGCTGGCCATGCCCCGGGGCCGCGCCAACGGCGCCCGGGGCGTTCTCTGTCACGGGTACATTGTTCCCGAATCAGGTCCCCGTCAAGACCTGGTTAGGCCCTAATTCCCGATCAGTGTTGCTTTCACAACAAGCGTGTGACTTCACACATCTGCGCGATCGGAATTGGCACTTCGCGTTGAGAAGTAAACGGTCAGATAGCGCATTCGCCATCAGCGGCGGGCACGCGTCCGCCATCCCGGTCGGGGACCGTCATCGAACAGCCCGGCGCGGACGAGGCCGCCGCGGATCCCGATGTCGAGGGCCGTCACGTACTCGCGCATCGACTCCGGATCGCAGCCGGCGCAGAGCAGCTCGACCACGTCGCGAAGCAACACCAGGGAGCGAACCACCCACGGGCGAAAACGCCCTTCAGCCGCTCGGTCGGTGGCTGCTTCGACGAGGGTGGCGAGAAGCATCTGGCCGTCGGCGGCGTCGGCGTCGATGGCATGGCCGTCGGCGGCGTCATCGATCATGGCGCGAACGAACTCGAGGGCTCCGTCGAGCGACCAGCCCGTCTGGTCGTGCTCATCCCAGATCGCCGGGGCACGACGCGCTCCGGTCATGGCCCTTCGGCCTCCGCTACGCGCCGCCGGAGCGTGCCGAGCCGGGCGTTAGCGTCGTACCAAGTCGCCCAGCACTCTTGGGGTGCGCCCAACGGGTACCTCAGGAAGGCCTCGGCCAGCTCCAAGACGCCGGTGAGGACCACCACGATCTCGGCGAACGGTTCCAGTTCGGGTTCCGGTGGCCGTTCCCGGTCGCGCAAGGCGGCTCGGCGATGGCGATCGCGCTCGAGCGCCAGGTGCCGACCGGCCTCGGTGCTCGGGAAGACGTCGTCCAGGTAGACGCCGAAGGCCAACCGTGCCCTGGCGTGCGCCTCCTCGCCGGCGTCGGTGAGGCTGCCGTCCCGAGGGACATGGCCGTCGGGGAATTGGGCTGCCAGCCGGCGCACCCAATCGTCCGAGTGCGTGGGGCCATACTCGACGAGCCACTCTGCGAAGTTACTCGGCGCCTGCTCGGCGACTTCCATATCAGGAGGCCGCGTCGGCGAGCTCAAGGTCGCCGAGCTCAAGGCCGGCGAGCGCGGCCGCGAATTCTTCGTACTCGGCCATTTTGTCGGCAAGGATCTGCTCGTCGATGCTGCGTCGCGTAGCGGCCTCGGCCGCGAACTGCGCGATCTCGGCACGACGGACACGCAGCTCGTCCTCGGCCGACCAGGGCCGCGGAGCCTCGGCGCTCTTATCGAGCGTAGTGACCCGGTACGAGCCCTCGACGAGGCCGTGATCGGTGCGCAGGCGGTCCGGATTGAGCATTTCCGGGTCGGCCTTGAGTTGCGCGCTGTTGTGTGCGAGTACCACCACGCGCTCGACGCGGCCGTCCCGAAGCACCTCGGCGACGTGCATGTCCGGGGCCCTGAGACAGGCAGCGGCCTTGATTCGCCGGTTTTTGTCGATGCGGGCGAGCAGGTCAGTGATCATTTTTCGTCGTCTCCTGTGTCGTCGGTGGCGGGGATAGCGGCAGCGGGGAGCTGGAACCGGACAGTGCCGCCGATCCTCAAGGTGGGCAACAGGCCGGCGGCACCCCATCTGTACGGGGTCGATAACGCGACACCGACGAGGTCACGTATCTCCCTCGCCGTCAACCAGGTCCCGGGACCACGCTGGTCCTGATTGGTGATGGAGTGCTGCGGCCCGTTGCCCACGATGAGAAGCATGCGCATGGTGCGAGAGTGCCACCGGGAGGACTGGTGCCGGGCGATGCCTACCTGTGACAGCGTGTCACCGGTAGAACGACCGCCAGGATTCATCGGCATATTGGCCAACATCGCCCCGGCCTTGCGCTCGGCCCGGAGCTTGAGTCGGGCGCACTGGGGCGGTCACACCGGTGGGGTCCATCCCATCGGACTGCCCGGCGGGATGGCGACCATCCTGGAGTCGTCGCTGCGCGGCCCGGAGAGAAGGCGCTCGAAGTCGTCGTTGTCGTCGGTGACGTCCCAAGGCAAGCGGCTTCGGCTCGAGGGGCTCAGACCCAACTCGGCCGAGCACCGGGCCCAGGCCGTCCGGTACTGGGCTACTGCGGTCACCAGCGGGTTTTTCGCCGGGCCCCGGTCGGTCATCTTCGTGAGGCCCTCCCGGCTGAGCAGGCGCTCGCATTGCTTTATCCGGGCCAGGACGACGCACGCGTCGACGAGGACTGGTTCGTCGACCTTGGTGATGACGCCGTGGCGGTCCAACTCGGGAACGATCGACGCCCAGGCGCGGGCAGCGTCCTTACGGAGCGTTGCACTTGCCGGGCCCGGGAGCAGGTCCGCCCACCTTGGCTCGGCGGGCGTCGACGGCGGCAGCCGTGGCCCTCCGTCCACCTGCGATTCGGCGACGCCCCGGACGAGCTTCATCCTGCGCGGCATGGGTTTCGGTCCGGGCTTAGGCATCTGGCGCCCCCTCGGGAATGCCGAAGATGGTCGGCGATCCGGGGGCGAACATGGCCGAACCGGCGCCAACGCTCGATGACTCGGACCGATGTCCCGCCAATTCACTGGAACTTGAGCGCGTTTGCGTGAGACGGAGCGACGGTGTCAGGCCCGGGGGCAAACGATTATCACCGGGTGGGGTCACTTGACTACTCTGCGTGTCGTATTGCTTGTGGCAGCGGGCACATAGGAGAACGGTCACCGTGTCCGGGCCGACGGGCCACGCGCCGGCCGCGTGCGCCTGGTGAAGACGAGCACCGGGTTGATCAACAGCGGGGCAGAGCAAACAGCAACCGCCCTGCGATCGGAGCAACGCTTGCCGTTGTGGCCCGCGCCACTGCCGCCGGAAGCGATAGGTGCGCGGGTCGGAGGACTGCCGGCGCTTAGGCATCGGCCAACACCTCTCCAGCCCGTGGCCGCCACCCGTTCTCGGCGGTCACCTCACCCATAACACGCACGGCACCTAACATCGTCGGATCAACGACGATCTCTTCCACTAGCCAAGGGATGATGCCGTTGGCCGTGGTCCGCGTTGCGCCACGCCACAAGACGGCCGCCGGCTCAACCTCGGTGCCCACCACCAAGGGCGCTGTCGTCGTCCCCCTCAGCCGAGCATTGATCGCGTGCTTCGCGGCGAACTCGAGTTGCGGAGTCCAGCTCATCCCAATGTACGGAGCGCCACCGCCACGAAAACACGTCACCGGCTCCTCGGTGGCAGGTTCAACGGCGGCGAGCCGCCACATTCCGACCCACCACGAGGCAGGGCGAACGGCCGTCGGCATCGACAGGATCGTTCGCCACAACATGATGAGCACCTCGGCGAACGCCGAGCGACTGAGCGCACGGCACTCGAGCCAGCGGTCGAGGAGCTGCACGGTCACTCCGTCGTCTCGTTCGGTGAAGTGACCGATCACGCCGGCCACGTGCGCCAGGTTGTCGAGGCGCCAGGACTGCTCCCGTTGGCAGTTGTGGATCAGGGTGAGGAACCGTCGAGTCCTCGCCAGGTCGTAGCCGCCCAGCTTCAGACCACCGGCCGCGGTCAGTTCGGCGAACGTCATCGTCCTCGGGGGGAACGTGTAGTCGGCGGTCACGACCGCCGCCGATATCGTGCCTCGGTACGGTGGCACATTTCGCGCCAGCGATAGTTCCGCGGGTCGGGGCGAACCGCCCTTGATGGACTCACTGGACGATCGCCGTGCGCATTCCTGCCTGGCCGGCCACGGTACGGGATTCGCGGCCAAGGCTCTCGTCTCGACACTTCCGGTGCCACGTCGCTACCAGGTTGCCCGATCGGACCACGAGCTGGTCGGTTGACCGGCCGCACCCAGCACACGGTCGCAACCGTGCCCGAGCCGACATCGTCGGGGTGGCTATAGGCATGTATTTGAGGTCCCCCGGCTTCTTCGTCGCCTTCGCCGCCGGCGCCTTCATCGCGGGACAGTCGCAGGCCAGCACCGTGCATGGACCGCTGTTGGCGCCGGCGAGCACGTTCCGATGCACGACGCCGAGGTGGCCGCAGGTGAGGCACTTGACGCTTGGAGCGACATCTGCACGCTTCGCCGAGCTCGGTGACCGCTTCGGCAGTCGCGCCCGTGGCGATGTTTGATCACGTCGATATTCCCTCCGCGCCGCAACGACCTTGACCACCATCGCCGGATCGCCGAGACGCGCACGACCAGCGACGAGATCTCGACAGAACAGCCCGACGAGGTCGAGTCGCTGCGCCCCGATCTCCTCGATCCACTGCTCGAAGTGCGTCTTCTCGGTTTCATTCATGAGGAATATTCTCCTGATGTGTCGGCCGATTGTGACTGGCCGCACGACTCACTCCGATCGTCCTCGTCGATCGTGCCATCGCGCTGGCGTCGATACCAGCGTGAATAGTGCTTTCCACAGAGCCACCGAGCCACGGGTCGCCGGTCACACTTAAGGCACGTTGCGTCGTCGGGATATCGCTGGACCTTTCGCCCCACCAGCTCCGACTGCCCCTTCTGAGGAACAGTCACCACCGCCTCGGGGTCACCGTTCCGCTTCCATCTGCCGTAGTGAAAAGCGCACCAGCCCCAGGCGACGACGTCGATGCGGCCGCACCCGTCGACCGCGCAGGGCGTACCCGGAATCCCCAGCAAGTACACGGTCGGGTCACCGTGCCGACGCCAGCGGTCGTAATGAAGCGAACACCACCCACGGCACTGAGCCACGCGGTCGCACCTGTCGACCGAGCAGACCTTGGTCGGTAACCACTTCCCGGGACTGCGCACGACCAGCGGATCGCCGGTCCGCAACAGGCGTCGATAGTGGGTTCGGCAGAGGCCCAGACCGTGGTGTGGCCGGTCACAACCCTCGATCGAGCATGTCCTCGGGGTCGGTTGCGGCATCAGCCCACCTCCTCGGCGGCCCAGGCTTCGAGGTCGTCATCGCTTGGTGGTGGGGCGTCGTCGGCGAACGCGTCGGGCAGTCGATCGAGGTCCGCGAGCGTCAAGTCGGCGACGTCGCCATCGGGGTCGAAGTCGACATCGCTCCCCGGCGTCATGGTCGGACTGACCGGACTGGTCTCTAGAGACCCATTTCCCCTGTTCAGATCAGTAGTAGTAGTCCGGTCAATGGCACTCTCTTTTGACACAGTCCGGTCAGTCCGGTCAGAGCCCTCAGTCCGGTCAGTCCGGTCAGTCTTTTGGGACACGACGGACTGTGAACGGACTGATCTGAAATACCGGCGCTGACCGCCGAAGCCGTCGGGCTTTGACACCTCGATCCCGGCACGACGCCGGGCACGTTTCAGCGTCGAATCGGAGAGCTTCTCGAAGCCGGCCTCTGCGAGCTGCTTCTTCGCGTCGGCGACCGTCACGCTCCCGCTGACCGTCATCTCGAGCAGAAGGTCGGCGATCTCACCCAGCTCGGAACGCTCGTCTTCGGTCTCGCTTGAGACGGCGAGGAGATCCGACGCCCGAAGTCCAGCCCGTTCGCCCAGCCACGCGATGCCCGACGTGACGATCGGCTCGCCATCGTCCAGAGCGTCGATTTGGCGCCCTTCGATGCGGAACCGTCGAGCCGGCACGTCCAGGCGTCCGAGATTGGACTTGGCCAGGAGCAGCACCCGCACCGTCGGGTCCTCCGGGTCATCGCCCACGACCAGTACGGCCCGGGCGGCGGCGGTGAAGGCCCGAGAACCGTTCACCCGGTCGAGTGCGACGGTCGTCGGCGCCTTCGACCAGTGCATAATCCCGATGGCGGCAGCGCCAAGAAGGTCCATCTTCGCCGCCAGCGGTGCCAACGCCTGGCGCACAGCAGCGTCTTTATGCGTATCGAGAGTGCCGTGGAGGTGTGCGCCGAGCGGGTCGAGCACGAGGAGACGAGAGCCGGTGCGTCGCATCTCGGCGGCCAGCATGTCGAGGTCGCCTGGCACCGATAGACCGTTGGCCAGTCCGTCCACCTGCACGAAGTGGATCCGCTCGAGGTCGGCGCCGGCGGCGGTCAGCCGTGGCACCAGCGTCCTCGACCACGAATCCTCGGCCGAGGCGTAGACGACGCCGATCGGCTCGCCCTTGAGGTCACCTTCGAGCTGGCCACGAGAGCCCCGAGCCGAGATGTCGACGGTGATCGTCGACTTGCCGAGACCCTCCTGGCCGGCCAGCAACGTCACGCCACCGATCGGCACGAGACCCTCAAGCGCCCACGTCGTGCGCTCTGGCCGCACCGTGGCGGCCGCAACCAGGTCGACCCGGCGCTCCTCGGCGTCGGAGCGAGAGTCGGCAGTGGGGCGAGGCTCCCACACCTTATTTCCGAAACCGTCATCTACGAGAACCCTGTGGGGTGCGTTGCGACTCACCACGGGCCCCCCATCGGCGTTAGGCACTTGAGGCAGTCCGCCTCCTTACGCAGCGCACCGACAAGGCCGTCGAGGTGGTCCCCGAAGTCGCCGGCGGCTTCATAACCGATCTCGGCGATCTCCCCAGCAAGGCTGATCACCCGTCGTGCTGCGGCGTGGCGGAGGATGACCTCCACGTGCGCACGCTGGGGGCTGACGGCGTTGGCCATGGCCGACACCAGGTCGCCGACTTCGACCCAGGCGGCACGGTCGGCGACAAGGCTGACGTCGGGTTTGACGCCTTCGGCCATGAGCCGTTGCCATGCTGCCCAGGCATGACCCCAACGAGGCGTATAGAAGTCCTCCGGGGCGAGGTCGGCGGCGAGCTTCTCCAGGCGGTCGGGCCAGACCAACGCAGCACCCACCAACCCAAACTCGAGATCGGCATTGTGCGGCGGCACACGGCTGCCGGCCTGAACTGGATCAGAAGTGAGCCAGTTATCGGCTTCGGGCCGGGTGTTGACCCCCATGCGGGTCATGCGAGGCCACCGTCTCGGGCCCGCTGCACGATGCGGTCGGCCCGCAGTCGCGCCCGCGTTGTAGCCTGTCGGTGGATTCCTCGCCCGGAGTCTGATCCGGCCGGCCGACCTCGTTGGGGTCGGCCGCCGGCGCGCATGGGCATCATGGCCCGCACCGTTCGGAAGTTCTCGCGGCGAGATCGCCACCGTGGCGGTGTTCACCAACGTGGTGTTCTGCGTCACCAACGGAGTGGTCGTGTTCGACGTCCGCGTCGTCGTTGATCACGGCCTCGAGCTGCCGGGCTAGTTGGTCGGCACTTCTGACCCAGGCCACCGCCCTGTCTCCAGAGGGGCGGATTTTGCCCCGGCACCACGCCCACATCGTTGTCGGATCGACCCCGATCGGCTCGGCCCACTCGGCGCATGACAGCCCAACTGCCAGCCTGAGTTCGTCGCCTCGACCGCTGGCGGATAGGTCCCGCGCCCGAACCAGATCGCTCAGCCAGGTTTCGTCCCGCTGCCGCTTACTCATGGGGTGAGTGTGGGGCTGCGCTAGAGCGCTTGCCGCTGGTCGACGGCTCACGCTGCCTCGCTCGCGTTCTGGAACCTGCCGAAGAGATCATCGACCGCTTCCAGCAGCGGGAACACCAGTCCGAGCGCCGCTGCTGCCTCGGCTGGTCCGAGGTGCCCGGCAACGGCCCCGAGCCGGTGGAGGGCCTCGGCGATGGCTTGGAGCTCGGCGGCGACGGTGACTGCCTCTGTCGGCGTGCCAGTGACAACGAGGCCGAGCTCACCGAACTTCCGTAGAAACGCCTCTCGTTCTGCGCCGAAGTACAGGATCGCCTGGCCCTGAAGTGGCGTGAACGAGTCCCTCTCGGGGTACCAGAATCGCACGCGCCCGTCGGGGAAGCAGATGGCCGAGGCAGCCGAGCCCAGGCGTTGGAAGTGAGCCGTCTCGGTGGCGTTGTTCACCAGGACGCAGGCCTGGGTGACGTTGCCGGCCTCCACCTCCCCGACCAGACGCTCACAGAACAACCGGACGGCGGGTTGGGCGTAGGGCGGGTTCATCCACAACCGCCCGGCCCAGGGCTGGGCCAGTCCGTCGTCGGCCTCGGTGTAGAACCGGGCCGCCCCCACCACCTCGTTGGCGTCGCCCGTCGAAGCCGGGTCGAGGTCGATCCCGCCCATCACCGCCCTGGCCGCCTTGATGAGCTCGGGTGGTGTGAACCACTCGGAGCTGGAACGCGGTCAGCTCGCCAGGATCGATGTGCGGGAGTCGGGCGGTCGCGGCATCGATCGCCTCGAGGGTGTCGTCGAGGAGCCTCGAGCCGTCGCTCATGAGGCCTCCCCGCCGTGGAGGTAGCGCTGGAGCCGAGGGACGCTGACCCACCATCGCGACCCGATCTGTAGAGCCGGTGGAAACTGGCCCGACCGAGCGAGCCGGTACAAGGTGTCCGGATGGGTCTTGATTCGTCGGGCCGCGACCGGGATGGTGATGAGGTCGGGCTCGAGCTCCTCGACGGTGCTCGTGCCCCGGCGCTCAGCTCGGTTGCGCGGTTCGGTCTTCGGCTGGGTCGCTGGTGTTCGGCTGGTCTTCGCCTTCGCCGCGGGCGCCCGCCCGGTCTTGTTGGTGCCGACGGTCACGTCGCACCTCCTCTGCTCCCTCCGAATGTGGAAGGTTCAGCGGCGGTGCGATGGAGCCGGGAGCGTCAAGCAGCCAACGTCGCCGCGAACCGATAAGGGTTCGGGCGACGGATAGGGGGCGCTTGGGCCTGGACAGGTTGCATGGCGACGAGACGACCGGGTGGGTCGTGATCGTCCGCTGGGCGGTCGCGGTCGCTGTCCAACGGCGTCGGAGCGAGCAGCGCCACCCCAAGGTCGAGCAGGGCACGCCCGGCCTCGAGGGCGGCCTCATAGCGCTCGAGGACGGTAGGCATCTGGTGGGCGAGGTGGACGCATTCCGCCCGGGCGCCGGCGGCTATCTCCTGCCCGGCCGGCGCGGCCCACGCATCCTCGTCATCGAGCCAGCGAAGCCGGGCCCGCAGTAGCTCGAGGCGGTCGTCGAAGAGGGCGAGGGCGTTGGCGCGGCGCAGGGCCCTCACGCCCCGCCGCTTGTACCGCTGCGAGGTGACGCGGCCAAAGAGGACCTCGCAATCCCGCTCCACTACGGTCGACACGGCGGGGGACGATAGCAGAGGGTCCCGACACCTACGGGGACGGTCGCTGGTGTCCTCAGCCGGGCGCGGGCGCGATGGTGAACGCCTGGCGGCTCTCCATGATGGTGACATCGAAGCGCGCCAGCACATCCCGGCGGCCCCAAAGGACCATCTCGGACCCGGCGATGAACGAGGGCCAGAGCTCGACCACCACCTCGGCGAACTCCGGCACCACGGCCGAGCAGGGCACCGTGGCGCCCAGGGCATTGCCCGTCCCGGACACCTGACCGAAGGTCTCGGTCTGCAGGTTCGCCGTCGTGCCGTACCCCATGAGCGGCGCATACCGGGCGGGGAGGGACGTGACGTCGGCACCGCTGTCGATCAAGCCGACCACCAGTCCGCTGTGGCCGCCGATCCCCGTCACCTGCAGGACCAACAGGGGCCGGGGTGAGTCGCCGGCATGCAGTGACCGGTATGGGACGGTCAGCTCGTCCACGGGAACGCTGGGGGGCCCTGAGGGGCCTAGAGGAGGAGCGTGTTCGTGGTCTGGCTGGGGACGAGCAGGAGCAGGTCCGTGTCCAAGACCTCGTCCCGGTCCCGGAGCTCGACGGGGTCGAGGGCGCTGGCGATCACCTTGCCGTCCCGGATGGCCACCCAGCTCCCGCGGTACGGGGTGAGGTCCTCGTCGATGACCAATGCACCCTGCGCTCCCCGGTGCTCCATGGTGGTCATCGCGTCCCCCAGCCTTTCCCACCGCCCGAACCTTGCCCGACATGTCCAGCATCACCCCGCTGTGCCGGCCACACAAGCGTCAATTTCGACCATGTGGGCATCGGCACCGACCGGCTGCTGCCTGAAGCAAGCATCGCGCAACCGTCGACCCAGGTGGCACCGGTCCTACTTTGGCGGCACCGGAGGTCCTACTTTGGTCCTACTTTTTGCACAGAATAGGACCGTCTGGCGCCGTCTCCGGTCGGACCCCTGTCGTCCTGACCAGGGATAACGCTAATCCCACCGTCCCATTCGGCTGCCTGGATGGCATTACGAATGCGCTGCTCTACCGGCTGAGCTACCCAGGCGACGCGACGGACCAGGCTACCCGAGACCGCACACACCACCTCTACCCCGACAACCCCGACAGCCGCACCAAGAGCGCCTCGAGCAGGAGGGTCTCGTTCGGGTTGCGCACGAGCTCGACGGCGGCCTCCTCCACCGCCGCCACCGCGCCGGCGAGCTCGCGCATCCGGGCGTCCCCGCCGGCCGAGCCCGTCCCCCCGCGCGGGGCGCTCGCCACCAGACGGTCCCGGTAGGCGGCGGCCAACGTGCCAAGTCCGGACCGAAGCTCGTCGGTCCGCCACCGCCGCTCAGCTCGCTTGTGGCGATCCTCGATCTCCTTGCGGCCGGCAACCCCCCGGGCGCCCGTCTGCTCGGCCGCGGCGGCGAGGGCCTCGAGCTCCTGGCGGTGTCGCTCGCGAATCGGCTCCGCAGCCATCTCGGCGGAGGCCACCAGCTCGGCGGCCAACGCTCCGACGGAGGCGCCGGTCCCGTCGAGGCGACTCGGCACCGACTGCCACAGCGCCCGGCGGGCGGCGAAGCCCGGGTCCTCGGAAAGCAGACGTGCCCGCTCCACGCTCCCGCCTGCTGCGTCGGCCAGCTCGGCGGCGAGCTCGACGTCGATGCCGCGGCCTTCGAGCCAGGCCGAGAGCTCGGCCGCCGGCACCGCCCGGAGGTCGACACGCACGCACCGACTGGCGATGGTGGCCAGGTCGGCGGGGACGAAGTCGGCCAGGAGCACGAACAACGTCGCTTTCGGTGGCTCTTCGAGCGTCTTCAGGAGCATCGGGACCGAAGCACCCACGAGCTGGGCGTCGCGCACGACGAGCACCTGCCGGTGGGCCTCGATGGGCCGGCGGGCCGCCAGCCGGACGATCTCGCGCGCGGCGAGCGCGCTCAGCGAGGCGCCGGCCCGTTCGAACTCGACGAGGTCGGGGTGCACGCCCGCCAAGGTCCGCCGGCACACCTCGCAGTGCCCGCACCCACCCGACGGGCACAACAGCGCGGCGGCGAAGCCGCGCACGATCTCGTGTCGGCCATCCCCACGCCCGCCCACGAACAGATAGGCGTGCACGGGCCGGCGGGCGGCGGCCCGAAGCTGGGCGACCGCCGCGTCCTGACCGACCACCCCGGCGAACAGCTCCGGGGCCGGAAGCGTCTCGTCACGGGCACCCGGCGGCGCGACGGCGCTCACGGCACGCCGAGCCGGAGCGCGGCGCCGTGCACGGCTTCGGTCACGGTGTCGACGTCGCCGGTGCCGTCGACCACCACCCACCGATCCGGGTCCTCGGCGGCCAAGGCCAAGAAACCGTTCCGGACCCGCCCGTGGAACCCGGTATCGAGGCCCTCGAGGCGATCGGCCCGCGACGAGCCGAGGCGTCGACGGGCGACCTCCGGCGGGACGTCGACGAGCACGACCAGGTCGGGGACGACCCCGTCGGCCGCGAAGGCGACGAGGTCGCGCAACACGCCGAGGTCGAGGCCCCGCCCGTGTCCCTGGTAGGCGAGGGTCGATCCCGAGAACCGGTCGGTCACCACCCAACGACCGGCCGCGAGGGCGGGACCGACGATCTCGTCGACATGCTCGGCGCGATCCGCGGCCATGAGCAGCGCCTCGGCGCGCGCCGACACGGCCGGCAGGTCGGGGTCGAGGAGGAGGTGTCGCAATCGAGACCCGAGGGCGGTGGCCCCGGGCTCGGCCGTGCACAACGCGCCGAGGACGTCGGCGAGCCGGCGCGCCTGCGTCGTCTTCCCGCACCCGTCGATGCCCTCCAGGGCGATGAGCCGGCCACGCCCGGCCACGAGTCAGCTGTCCGTGCCGTCGGGCGCGCCCCGACCGGCGTCGGGCGCGGCGTCGTCGATCGAGTCCATCTTGGCCGGTGCCTTCTTGGCCGGCGCCTTCTTGGCCGGCGCCTTCTTGGCCGTCGCCTTCTTGGCCGTCGCCTTCTTGGCCGGCGCCTTCTTGGCCGTCGCCTTCTTGGCCGGCGCCTTCTTGGCCGTCGCCTTCTTGGCCGTCGCCTTCTTGGCCGTCGCCTTCTTGGCCGGCCGACGCGTCGAGGGACCCGCCGCCCGGCGGTCGGCCAGCAGCTCCGCGGCACGCTCCGGCGTCAGGGTGTCGGGGTCGTCGCCGGTGCGCAACGACGCGTTCGTCGTCCCGTCGGTCACGTAGGGCCCGAAACGGCCGGAGCGCAGCGCGATCGGGCCACCGGTCTCGGGGTCGTCGCCGAGCTCACGCAGCGGGGCGGCCGCTGCCCCACGGCCCCGACGGGTCTTGGGCTGGGCGAAGAGCGCCAAGGCGTGATCGAGCGTCACCGTCAGCAGTTGTTCCTCCTTCTCGAGGCTGCGCGTGTCGGTCCCCTTCTTCAGGTACGGCCCGAAACGACCGTTCAAGGCAAAGATCTCCTCACCCGACTCGGGATCCGTCCCGACGCTGCGGGGCAGCAACAACAACTCGAGCGCGTCCTCCAAATTGAGCGTCTCGATCGACATGGTCTTGAACAAGGACGCGGTCCGCGGCTTCTCCGCACCGTCGACCAATTCGCCGAGTTGGACGTAGGGGCCGAAACGTCCCGACTTGGCGTAGACCACCAGGCCCGTCGTCGGGTCGGTGCCGAGCTCGCGGTCGCCGGAGGGCGCGCGCAGCAGCTCGTCGGCCCGTTCGACGGTCAGTTCGTCGGGGGGAAGGTCTTCGGGGATCGAGGCCCGTTCCTCGCCGCGCTGGAGGTACGGGCCGTAGCGCCCGACGCGCACCACGATGTGGCGGCCCTCGGCATCGGTCCCGATGGGGATGGAGTTGACCTCTCGGGCGTCGATCTCGCCCAGGTGCGCGGCCACGGAGTCCTTCAGCCCGGGCCGGGCCGGGGAACCGTTGGCGCCGGCCTCGCCCGCGCCCGAACCGGGGGCCGGCGCCGAGCCGTTGCCGGCGGGGTGGCCGAAGTAAAACGCGCTCAGCCACGGCAAGGCCTCGCGCTCGCCCTGGGCGATCTCGTCGAGGTCGTCCTCCATCGACGCGGTGAAGCCGTAGTCGACCAGGTCGGAGAAGTAGCGCTCGAGTAACCCGACGACGGCGAAGGCGGTGAACGAGGGCACCAACGCGCTCCCCTTGTGCCACACGTAGCCGCGCTGCTGGATGGTGCCGAGGATGCTGGCGTAGGTCGACGGGCGGCCCACGCCGAGCTCTTCGAGGGCCTTGACAAGCGACGCTTCGGTATAGCGGGCCGGGGCCTGGGTGGTGTGGCTCTTGGCCTCGAGCTCGCGCGCTTGGAGCCCATCGCCCGCGGCCAGCGGCGGCAGGACCACCTCGCGCTCGGCCAGCTCGGCGTCGGGGTCGTCGGACCCCTCGACATAGGCGCGCAGGAAGCCCGGGAAGGTGATGACCGTCCCCGAGGCGGCGAACTCGGCCTCCTGCGCCGCTGACGACGAGTCGGCCGACACGGGAGCCGATCCGACCAGGCGGACCTGCGCACTCGTGCCGGTGGCGTCGGCCATCTGCGACGCCACCGTGCGCTTCCAGATGAGCTCGTAGAGGCGCAGCTCGTCGCCACCGAGGGAGGCCGCGGCGGCATCCGGGGTGCGGAACACCTCACCGGCGGGGCGAATGGCCTCGTGCGCCTCCTGGGCGTTCTTGACCTTGCGCTCGTAGCGACGGGGAGCGTCGGGAACGAAATCGCGGCCATAGAGCTCGGCTGCCTGGGAGCGGGCGGCGGCCAACGCCTCGTCCGAGAGCGTGGTCGAGTCGGTGCGCATGTAGGTGATCCAGCCCTGTTCGTAGAGGCGTTGGGCCACCTGCATGGCCCGCTGCGCGCCGAAGCGCAGCTTGCGGCTGGCCTCTTGCTGCAGGGTCGAGGTCATGAACGGGGCCGCAGGCGAACGACGGAAGGGCTTCTCGGTGACGCTCTTCACGACGAAAGGCCGGTCGGTCAGCCCCTCGACCAGGCGCTGGGCGTCGGCCTCGCCGAGCACCACGACCTCACCTCGGGCCTCGAGCGCGCCCTGTGGGCCGAAGTCCCGGCCGGTGGCGACGGTGGTGCCGTCCACTGCCACCAAGGTGGCGTCGAAGTTCCGCCCGGCGGCGTCGAACGTGGCCTCGACGTCCCACCACGTCGCGGCGCGAAAGGCCATGCGGGCTCGTTCGCGCTCGACGATCATGCGGGTGGCCACGCTCTGGACGCGCCCGGCCGACAGCTTGGGCATGACCTTCTTCCACAACACGGGCGAGACCTCGTACCCGTAGAGGCGGTCGAGGATACGGCGTGCCTCCTGGGCGTCGACCAGGCGCCGATCGAGCTCGCGCCACTCGTCGACCGCCCGGGAAATGGCCTGCTGCGTGATCTCGTGGAAGACCATGCGCTTGACCGGCACGGTGGGCGACAGCACCTCACTGAGGTGCCACGCGATCGACTCGCCCTCGCGGTCCTCGTCCGTGGCCAGGAACAGCTCGCTCGCCTGCTTCAGCAGCGCCTTGAGGCGCGACACCACCTCTTTTTTCTCCGGGGCCACGACGTACAGCGGCTTGAAGCCGTTGTCGACGTCGACGCCGAGGCGCGACCAGCCTTCACCCTTGTACGCGGCCGGTACTTCTCCGGCGCGTCGGGGCAGGTCGCGGATGTGTCCCACCGACGACTCGACGACGAAATCGTCGCCGAGCAGGCGGCCGATGGTCCGGGCCTTGGCCGGCGACTCGACGATGACGAGCGGCTTGCCGGTGCCGGAGGCGGACTTCGAGCGGGGAGGAGGTGCCATGGTCGTGGGAAGCGTGAAGGGTCGGACGCGCCGGTGTCAACACCGCCCTCCGGCCGGGCGGGCCCGATGGCCCCGGCTCGGCGCTCTCACCAGGGAAGATGTCTCCCGCGAGAAATCGCCGGCCGGGGCCCGGCTAGGCCTTGGCGGCGACCGCCGGGGTGGCCGGCGTTTCGACTTCGTCCTCCTCGGCGTGCTCCTCGTGGCCGAAGCCCTCGGTCTTGCGCTTCGAGAAGGCGATGGCCCCCAGCACGATCACCAGGGCCACCGCGGCGATGCCGTAGCGGGCCGCGTTGTGCTGCAACGTGATGATGGCCGGGAGGATGAGCAGCGACACCAGGTTCATGACCTTGATGAGGGGGTTGAGCGCCGGACCGGCGGTGTCCTTGAACGGGTCGCCGACCGTGTCGCCGATGACTGCGGCCTTGTGGGCGTCGGAGCCCTTGCCGCCCTCGTGACCGTCTTCGATGTACTTCTTGGCGTTGTCCCACGCCCCGCCCGAATTGGACAGGAAGTTGGCCATCAGCTGGCCGGTGAGGATGGCCGCGGCCAGGTAGGCGCCCAAGGCGAGGTAGCCGATGCCGAATCCAACGACGACCGGCGTGAGGACGGCCAAGAGCGCCGGCGTGGCCAGCTCGCGCTGGGCCGCGGAGGTGCAGATGGCGATGACCTTCCCGTACTCGGGCTTCTCGGTGTAGTCCATGATGCCCGGGTGCTCGCGGAACTGGCGGCGCACCTCGTGGACGACGGTGCCCGCCGAGCGCCCGACGGCCCGGATGGCCAACGACGAGAAGATGAAGGCCACCGACCCGCCGATGAGCAGACCGATGAAGGTCTTCGGGTTGGCCACGTTGATCTGGAAGGTCCTGAACACGGCCGAGCCGATCACCGCCGGCTCTGCTGGGAGCCGATCGTCTCGATGAACGAGGCGAACAGGCTCAGCGCGGCGATGACGGCCGAGCCGATGGCCACGCCCTTGGTGATGGCCTTGGTGGTATTGCCCACGGCGTCGAGCGACACCATGACCCGTTCGGCCTCACCGGTGAATTCGCCCGACATCTCGGCCACGCCCGCGGCGTTGTCCGACACCGGGCCGAAGCTGTCCTCGGACACCACCATCCCGGCGGTGGAGAGCATGCCGATGCCGATGAGCGAGATCAGGTAGAAGGTCAGCGTGATGTTGCCGCCGGACAGCCCGATGGCCACCGCGATGGCGATGGCGATGGCGATGATGGCCCACACCGACGACTCGAGGCCGATGGCGATGCCGGCCAGCGTGGTGGTGGCCGGCCCGGTGCGCGCCGACTCGGCGATCTCGCGCACGGGGTTGCGCTCGGTCGAGGTGAAGTGTTCGGTGATCTGACTGGCCACCAGCGCCAGGATCACGCCGGTGAGCACGGCGTAGAACGGCTTCATGTAGTGGAGGTAGAAGCCGGAAACGAGCCCCGCGCCCAGCACCGTGAGCGCCGCCGCGGTCCAAAAGCCCCGGTTGATGGGGGCCATGGCGTTCTTGTCGGACTCCCGGGCCCGGACCACGAACACGCCGATGGCCGAGGCCACGATGCCGATGGCCGGCACGATCATCGGGAAGACGACCGCCTTGGCCGCCTCGGCGGGAAAGACGCCCTTCAGGCTGTGGAAGGCCGAGTAACCGAGGATGATCGCGGCGACGATGGTGATGACGTAGGACTCGAACAGGTCGGCGGCCATGCCGGCGCAGTCGCCGACGTTGTCGCCCACGTTGTCGGCGATGGTGGCCGCGTTTCGGGGGTCGTCCTCGGGGATGCCGGCCTCGACCTTGCCCACCAGGTCGGCGCCGACGTCGGCCGCCTTGGTGAAGATGCCACCGCCGACACGCATGAACAGGGCGATGAGCGAGGCCCCGAAGCCGTAGCCCACCAACACGGCGGTGGCCGTGTTCTGGAACAGGGCGACGATGACCACGCAGCCGAGCAGACCCAGCCCCACGCACAACATGCCGGTGACCGCCCCGGTGCGGAAGGCCACCCGCAGCGCCCCGGGCATCTTGCCCTCGCGCGCCGCGGCCGCGGTGCGCACGTTGCCGCGCACGGCGATGGACATGCCGATGAAGCCGGTGAGCCCGGACATGGTGGCCCCGCCGAGGAAGCACAACACTCGGAACAGGCCGGCGTGGGCGAACGTGAGCGCGACCCCGCCGCCGTTCGGACGGACCACCTCGGTGGCGGTGAAGAAGATCAGCACCGCCAGGGGAAGGAGGATGATGGCGATGGCCTTGAACTGGCGCGACAAGAAGGCCTGGGCCCCCTCCTGGATGGCCTTGGCGATGTCCTGCATGGCCGTCGTGCCCTGGTCCTCACGCAAGACCGTGCGGGCCAGGATCAGGCCCATGACGATGCCGAACACGGCGCAGGCGAACACCACGGCGAGCCAGGTCTTCTCGGCGTTCGTGAAGACGAAGGCCTGGTACCCCCCGTCGGACGCGAGGAGGTGGGTCATCGGGTGCTGCTCCCTTCGGTCGGGCCCGTTCGGTTCCGGCGCGGGCCCCGGTTGCGGATGGTTCGGTCGGTTTTCGGATGGTCAGGGAGGCGGCACGGGCGGCGGCAGCTCCCGCTGGATCGGGGGCGACGATACTTACTCCGTGCTGGACCGGGCAAGGAAGGCGCTCCCAGGCACGCCGTCGGCCGGCGCGATGGCGGGCCCAGGGCTCAATCCTCGAGCTCCGCGTGGGCGGTGTCGGGACCGGCGATGAGCTCGTAGTCCGGGTTCAAGATGGCCAGCTGACCCTCCCAGGCCCCGACCATCCCCGACGCCACCAGGCGGGCCCCCTGCTGGACGCCCGGGATGCGCCGGCGTCCCTGGAACACCAGGAGGAGCTGCCCCGACTCGTCGGCCAGGACGCATTCGAGGTTGGGCGTGCCGGTGCGCGTGGGCACCCGCACGCTGCGGATGCGCCCGGCCACCCGCAGGCGCTGGCGCCACTGCACCTGGCCGATGGGGACGGTGCCGGCCGCCTTGGGCCCGAGAGCAGCGTCGCCGAGGCCCACCATGGCCCGGCCGGACCGGACGGCAGCGCCCTCCCCATCGGCCCGCCGGCGTTGGCCGGGGACGCCCTGGGTGAGCTGGAACGGGACGATGGTGGCGTTCACGTGCGGCAGCTGGGCCACGGCGGCGGCGATGGCGTCCGCGCTGCGGTCGTGGAGCAGCCGTCGCCACCCGGCAGCGAATCCCCGGCGGGGCAGCAAGATGGTGAGCTCGGTGTTCCCGTCCCCGGTGATCTCGGCCGCCAGCTCCAACGCTCCACGGGCCAGGCGGCGGTCGGGGCACTCCATGATGTCGAGCGGCACCCGCGACAGCCCGAGGCGACTCCACTCGGACTCGAGCTCGGCCGCGTCGCGCGGGTCGACGGCGAAGTGCACCACTCGCAGGCGATCGGGGCTGAGCGTCCGGGCGTACTGGATGGCTCGGGCGGTGGCCAGGTCGAGTGTGTCGACGAAGACGACGACGACGTGGGTGCGCAACACCGGTGCCTCGGCCGCCTGGACCACGCCCACCTCGAGCTGCTCGGACTCCTTTTCGTACTGGCGATGGAGCCGGATGAGCGCGAACACCCCGGCCGGCAGGAGGATGACGACGACCCACGCACCGTGCTCGAACTTGGTCACGATGAAGATCACGTCGACGATGGCCGAGAGCACGGCGGCCGACCCGTTGATCGCCACCCCCCGCCGCCAGTGGGGCTCGCGGGTGGTCAGGTGGTATTTGGTCATCCCCGCCCCGGCCATGGTGAAGCCGGTGAACACGCCGATGGCGTACAGGGGGATGAGGTTGTCGACCTTGGCCTGCGTCACGAACAAGAGCACGACCGACACGGTGGTGAGCACGATCACCCCGGTGGAGAAGACCAGCCGATGACCCCGGCGGTTGAGCTGACGGGGGAGGTAGGAGTCCTCGGCGGCGAAACTGGCCAGGAAGGGGAAGCCGGTGAAGCTGGTGTTGGCCGCCAGGACCAAGATGAAGAACGTCCCGGCCTGCAGGGCCAAGAACAGGACATGGCCCAGTGCCCCCGTGCCGTAGACGTAGGTGGCGATCTGGCTCACCACCGTGGGCGTTCCCGTCGTCCGAGGCACCGGGTGGACGATGGCCGCCAGGATGCTCACGCCGAGCACCAGCGAGCCGAGGATCAGGCTCATCACCACCAAGGTGATGCGGGCGTTTCTCGACTCGGGCTGGCGGAAGACGCTCACACCGTTGGAGATGGCTTCCGTGCCCGTCAAGGCCGAGCCGCCCGAGGCGAACGCCTGCAGGACGATGAAGAGGCTCGCCCCGTAGAAGAGCCCTGTTGCCGCATGGCCCATGGAGACCGCGTGCGTCTGGACGAGTGAGTGCGCGTGCAGCTGGCCGAGCACGGCACGCACGACCCCCACCGCGATGAGCAGCACCATGTTGGCGATGAAGAAGTAGGTGGGGGTGGCGAAGACCCGCCCGGCCTCGCGGATGCCGCGCAGGTTGCCGTAGGCGATGAGGAGGACGAACCCGATCGACAGCCACACGGTGGCGCCGGTGAGTGACGGGAAGGCGGACGTGAGCGCGGCCACGCCCGCCGCCACCGAAACGGCCACCGTGAGCGTGTAGTCGATGAGCAGCGCCACCGCCGCGATCTGGGCCACACCCAGGCCGAAGTTCTCGCGTGCCACCACGTAGGCGCCGCCCGCCTTGGTGTAGACCTTCACCACCTCGAGGTACGACAAGGTGACGACGGCCAGCACGAAGATGACCGCCAGCGAGATGGGTATCACCATCGAGAAGGCAGCCAGGCCGATCACCGGCACCAGGACCAGCAGGATCTGCTCGGTGGCGTAGGCCGACGACGAGATGACGTCGGAGGACAGCACGGCCAGGGCCGTGGGCTTGCCCAGCCGCTCCATCGACTGGCGCTCGGTGGCCAACGGCGGGCCCAGCAGGGCGTCCTTCAACCGGTAGCGCAGGGTCTCGGGGAGTTCGACCGCTCCTGCCTTCGGCAACGCGCTGGGGGCGACCTGGCGTCCGGGCGCGACCGGGCGGTCCCCGCCCGCCGGCGGGCCCGCGGTCGGGGCACCATCGCCCGAGGCCACCGAGGACGCTGGGCGCTGTGACCCGGGCTCGTCCATCCCCTCAGGTAAGCACATCGCCGTCGGAGAGTTCATCGGGGGCGCCGCGGGCACCGGAGCGCGGCGCCGGGCCGCGGCGCCGGGAACGCGGTTTCGGATCCCTCGCCGGGGCCGGCTCAGGTTTGTCAGCACCCCGAGTCGCGTGGTGGGGTGGAGCGGTGCACATCGTGGTCGTCGGGTGCGGTCGGGTCGGGTCGGGCCTCGCCGTCCGACTGGTGGACCAGGGTCATTCGGTGGCGATCGTCGACAAGACGTCGCGGGCGTTTCGTCGCCTCCCCACCGATTGGCCCGGTGAAGCCATCGTCGGGTCGGGTTTCGACCGCGGTGACCTCGACCGCGCCGGAGCGAAGACCGCCGGGGCCCTCGCCGCGGTCACCAGCGGCGACAACTCGAACATCCTCACCGCCCGGATCGCCCGGGAGAACTACGGGATCGCGAACGTGGTCGCCCGCATTTACGACCCCCGCCGGGCCGAGATCTACCAACGCCTCGGCATCCCCACGGTCGCCACCGTGACCTGGACCATCGACCGCGTCCTGCGCCGGCTGCTCCCGGAGACGGTGGCCGGCGAATGGACCGACGCCACGGGTGCGTTGCTCCTCGTGGAGCGCCAGCTGCCCGACGGGTGGGCGGGCAAGCGCCTGATGGAGCTGGCCATGCCCGGGCGGGCCACCTTGGTGGCGGTCACACGCTCCGGTGCGCCACGACTCGACATCACCGACCTCGTCGGCCAGGAAGGGGACGTGCTGACGCTCATGGTGGCCAAGGAGGCCGCCGAGGAGCTCGAGCGACGCTTGTGCGGCCCCCCCGCGGCCTTGTCCGATGGCAGTAGCGGGCCGGCGAACCGGTGAAGGTCGCCATCGCCGGCGGCGGCAACGTCGGCACCGCCATCGCCCACGACCTGCACGCCAACGGCCATGACGTCCTGGTCATCGAGCAAGACGCCGGTCTCGTCGAGCGCATGCGCGCCGAGACCTCGGTCACCTGGGTGGCGGCCGATGCCTGCGAGGTGAGCTCGCTCGACAGCGCCGGCCTCGCCACCGTCGACGTCGTGGTGGCGGCCACCGGCGACGACGAGGACAACCTCGTCATCTCGCTGCTGGCCAAGCAGGAGTTCGCCGTGCCCCGCGTCGTGGCCCGGGTGAACAACCCGAAGAACCAATGGCTGTTCAACGAGTCCTGGGGCGTGGACGTGTCGGTGTCCACCCCCCAACTGCTCACCGCACTGGTCGAAGAGGCCGTCTCCGTGGGCTCGCTGGTGCGCCTCCTGCAGTTCGAGGGCGGGAATGCCCACCTCGTCGAGGTCACCTTGGCCGAGGGCTCGCCGGCCCAGGGGACCTCGCTGGCCGACCTCGCACTGCCCCGGGACGTGACGGTGGTGGCCGTGGTCAGAAGAGACCATCTCGTCGTGCCCCGGGGCGACACCGTGCTCAACCCGGGCGACGAGGTGCTCCTCCTGGTGACCGGGGATGCCGAGGACGCCGTGCAACGCATACTCGTGGGGCCGAACCACTCCTAGACTCGTTCGTGTGGAGGCGGCCTTCTTCGACCTCGACAAGACGGTCATCGCCCGGGCGTCGATCGCGGCCTTCGGTCGCCCCCTCTACCGCGGCGGACTCGTCTCTCGAGCAACGATCGTCAGGGCGCTGGCGTCACAACTGGTGTACATCCATCTCGGCGCCAGTGAGCAGAAGCTGGCCCGCGTCCGCGAGCAGGTCCTGGTACTGACCAGGGGTTGGGACCAGCGCGAGGTGTCGCGCATCGTCCGAGACGCGCTCGACGACGTCGTCGAACCCATCATCTACGCCGAGGCGCTCGATCTGATCGAGATGCACCAGGCGCAGGGGCGCAAGGTCTACATCGTCTCCGCCTCCCCCGAGGAGATCGTCCGGCCCTTGGCCGAGTACCTCGGCGTGGACGGGGCCATCGCCAGCCGCGCCGTGGTCGACCTCGACGGTCGGTACACCGGCGAGATGGCGTTCTACGCGTACGGACCGTTCAAAGCCGAAGCGATCCTGGACCTCGCCGTGGTCGAGCACATCGATCTCGACGCGTCCTACGCCTACTCCGACTCCTACACCGACGTGCCCATGCTCGAAACCGTCGGGCACCCGGTGGCGGTGAACCCCGACCGGGTGCTGGCCCGACTGGCGCGCGAACACGACTGGGAGGTGGTGCAGTTCTCCCGACCGGTGCGCCTACGCGACCGCGTGCCCGTCCCCAGCTTGCCGGCCGCGGCGGCAGTGACCGGTGGCGCGCTGGCCGCGACCGGGGCGGTGCTGCTCGTCTGGCGACTCGCCCAAAGAGGGCGCGCCCCCACGTGACCGGCCCGTCGCGGGCCGGTGGATCAGGCTTCGCGCAGGCGCTTGGCCGCGACGAATCCGAGGGCGACGAGGACGGCGAGGACGATGAGCTTCTTCACGAAGAGCGATCCTAGCCACGGACCACGCCCGTGCCCAGAACCCGCCACCTGGGCTTCTCCCACAGGCGGTCGGGGGATCAGACGGTGAGGAGGTCGCGGGCGCCGGTGTCGGACGACGGGTGACGAAGCTTCGACATGGCACGCGCCTCGATCTGGCGGATGCGCTCGCGCGTCAGGTTGAAGTGCTCGCCGACTTCTTCGAGGGTGCGGGGCTCGCCACGGTCGAGGCCGAATCGCAGACGAAGGATCTCGCGCTCGCGCTCGTCGAGTGGCGAGAGGAGCCGGTTGATCTCGTCGGGGAGCAGCGACGTGGCCGCCACCTCGAAGGGGGACTCGGCCGAGCGGTCCTCGACGACGTCACCGAGCTCGGCGTCCCCGTCCTCGCGCAGCGGCTCGGACAGCGACAGGGGCTCGGCCCGGAAGCGCAAGGCCTCGATGAGCTTGTCCTCGGGCATCTCGACCTCGGCGCCGAGCTCGGCCAGCGTGGCCGGCCGGCCGTACTTGAGCTCGAGGCGGGCCTGAGCCTTCTGGACGCGCGCCAGCGTGTCACCGGCGTGCACCGGGAGCCGGATGGTCCTCCCCGTGTTGGCGATGCCGCGGGTGATGGCCTGGCGGATCCACCAGGTGGCGTAGGTCGAGAACTTGAAACCCTTGCGCCAGTCGAACTTCTCGACCGCGTGCATGAGCCCTAGGTTTCCCTCCTGGATGAGATCGAGGAGGGGGAGGCCCGACGCCTGGTACTTCTTGGCGATCGACACCACCAGCCGGAGGTTCGACTGGACGAAGGTCTGCTGGGCCGCCTCGCCGGTGGCGATCTTGCGGCGGAGCTCACGACGCTTGGTGGGTGTCACCGCTTTGGTCGCCGCTCCGAGCTCCAGCTCGGCGTCCCGGCCGGCCTCGATGGTCTGGGCCAGACGAACCTCGTCGTCCTTGGTGAGCAGGGGGTACTGCCCGATATCGGTCAGGTAGAGCCGGACCAGATCCTCTTCATCACGCTCGACGCGCTCTTTCGCCAACTTCTCGAAACCCCTTCGTAAGATCCGGACGGCCGTCTCGCCGTCCAGCGGACGTGTGCCGTCGGGCTCGCCGGCACCGCGACCTCCCGGGGGGGCCAGGGGGATTCGGGTACGGAAGGCCTGTGGAGGAGTCTACCGGCATCGTCAAGACCCCCCGATCGCAACGACGGGCCTCGTGACCTCGGCGTTTGCCTGGACGAGCGGACGAGCGACGCTTGCGCACGATAACGATGCGTCGCCTCGGCCCCTGCGGGCCCGGTGCCGGGGCTAGAAGGTCGCCCACCCCGGCCAGGCGACGAAACCCGGCCCGGCTCCGGCCACCTTCGCCTCGAGGGCCTCTTGGTGGGCCGTCACCACCGCAACGTCGTGGGGGCGCCGGACCAGGGACTGGACCATGGCCTCGGTCGCCTGCCACGCTTCGATGTCGTCACGCACGACCATGCGCAAGGCCCGCACGAGCGGCGCATCGGTCACCGGTGCGCATCGCTGGAGGTGCAGCCCATAGCCGGTCACGAGCCGCGGGAGCAGGACGCGGGCCAACCCGACGAGCCGCAACAGCGTGCCGCCGGCGCGGGCCCCCGCCGCGGCGTGCACGTCCTCCTGGCTCGTCGACATCGCCCCCCCGCCGAGCGTGGCCAGGAGCTGGTCGACCTCCGCACTCGGTGGCAGGACGTAGATGGCCGGGTCCACCCCCTCGATGGCCGGCATTCGCTCGGCGAAGAGCTCGGCATGCCATCCGTGGTGCTGGCTCTGGACGTCGAAGAGGACGCGGGCCTCGGGGACCGCCTCAGCGCCCACCCACGAGCCGAGCACCTCGAAGACGCGGCGCTCGACCCACTGGTAACCGCCCAGGACCTGCTGGAGCTCGCGGATGCCCAACGGCATCGGTGAGAACGTGGTGTACGCCGCGCCAGCGCCAAGCGCGAGCGCGGCGTCGAGCTCACTGCTCATCTGGCTCCCTTCTCCCCACCAGCGGCCACCGCGGCACTCCGGCCACGGTACCGGTTGGTGATGGGCATACGGCGGTCCTTGCCGAAGGCCTTGGCCGAGATGCGCACGCCGGGTGGCGACTGTCGGCGCTTGTACTCGGCGACGTCGACGAGGCGGGCCACCCGAGCCACCAGATCCGGTGGGTAGCCGTCGTCGACCAGCTCGGCCACCGAGCGGTCGTCGCTCACCAGCCCCTCGAGGACGGGGTCGAGCACGTCGTAGGGCGGCAGGCTGTCGTCGTCGCGTTGGTCGGGGCGCAGCTCGGCGCTCGGGGCCTTGTTCAGCACCGCTTCGGGGATGAGGTCCGTGCCGGCCACCGCGTTGCGGTATCGGCACAGCCGGTAGACCAGCGTCTTGGGCACGTCCTTGATGACCGCGAAGCCACCGGCGGAGTCGCCGTAGAGCGTCGAGTAGCCCGTCGCCAGCTCGCTCTTGTTGCCCGTGGTCAACACGATCCAGCCCTCGGCGTTCGAGACGGCCATGAGCAGCACGCCTCGGATGCGCGATTGGAGGTTCTCGTCCGCCAGCCCGATCAGCTCACCGCCCATCGAGGCGGCCAACAGATCGCGCAATACCGAGTGCGCACCTTCGATCGACAGGGTCCGCAACTCGATCCCCAGGCGCTCAGCCAGGGCAGCCGCATCCGAGCGCGACCCGTCGCTCGAGTACCGGCTGGGCATCGACAACCCGTGGACGTGTTCGGCCCCCAAGGCGTCGACGGCCACCACGGCCACCAGGGAGGAGTCGATCCCGCCGGACAACCCGATGACCGCATCGGTGAAATCGTTCTTGCGCAGGTAGTCGCGCGTCCCGAGGACGAGGGCCCCGTAGACCTCGGCCTCGGCAGAGAGCGCGGGCGACAGCGGGGACACCCGCAGGGCCCGGGGGTCACGGGTCACGGTGCTCACGTGGACCACCGCGACACCGTCGGCCGGCGCGACAGGCAAGGCGGGCGAGGGCGCCAACTCGATATCGGCGAGCAACAGGACCTCTTCGAATTGCGCAGCCCCGGTGACGACGTCTCCCGACGCGTCCATCACGAACGACCCACCGTCGAAGACGAGCTCGTCTTGGCCCCCGACCTGGTTGACGTAGGCGATGGCACAGCGAGCCTCGGCCACGCGCTCCCGGGCGATCGTCATGCGCTCGGCGCGACGGCCGATGGCGTACGGCGATGCGTTGACGTTCACCACCAGCCGGGCACCGGCACGCGCCTGGTCGGCGACAGGCCCGTCGGGGAACCAGAGGTCCTCGCACACCGACACGCCGACCAGCGCGCCGGCGATCTCGTAGAGCATCGGACCACCGGCACCCGGCGCGAACCAGCGCTCCTCGTCGAAGACGCCATAGTTGGGCAGCCGCCGCTTGTGGTACACCCCGAGGACGCGTCCCCCGGCGCACACCGCCAGCGCGTTGCGCAACGATCGCGGTCCGCCGCGTATCGCCTCTTCGCGTTCGCGCCACAGCACCCCCGCACCGGGCGCTCGGCCCACGGCCCGGGGCAGGCGGGCCTCGCCGGCGACGTCGACGAACCCGACGAGGGCGGCACATTCGCCGCTCGACGCCGCGATCGTGTCCAGCGCGGCCAGGTTGTCGGCCACGAAAGCGGGCTTGAGGAGGAGGTCCTCGGGCGGGTAGCCGGTGACCGTCAGCTCGGGGAACGCGACGACGTCGACTCCCTGCGCCTCGGCCCGGGCCATGGCGGCGAGAACCCGCTCGACGTTTCCGTCGAGATCGCCGACGGCGGTGTCGGTCTGGCACAGCGCCAGACGAAGGCGGGGCACCCCCGAAGCCTACCGGGGGCCGATCTCCCCTCCGCCTGGCATGCTGCGACCATGCCGGTCCGATTTCCCCGGATACTGATGGACGCGGCGGGGCGCTCGGCGGCGCCGGCCGTCGTCGAGCGCGCGCTCGAGCGACTGTCCGAGGCCCACCCGGGCGCCCTGGAACGGCTGGTGGCCGACGACGGGCCGACCGTCGCCGGCTCGGCGTTCGTGGCGGTGGCCGCAGCTTCCAATGCCCTCGGGCGCCTGTGCCTGGTCGACGCCGACGCGCTCGACGTCCTCGAGGCGCTCGAACGGCCGCTGTCGATGCAGGACGCGCCCGACGCTGGCGCGTTGGCGCGGGCCAAACGTCTCGAGTTGTTGCGCATCGCCGCTCGCGACCTGTTGGGCCTGGACGACCTCGAGGCGGTGGGCCTTGCGCTGGCCGACATGGCCGACGCCGTGATGGGGCGCGCCCTGGACCTGGCCCAGGACCGGGTCGGCGGCGGTGACGGCGGTGGCGCGGGTGCCGTGGTGATCGTCGCCATGGGCAAGCTCGGGGCCCGCGAACTCAATTACGCCAGTGACGTCGACGTCATGTTCGTCTCGTCGACTCCCGGTCCCGGCCCGGGCCACGGCGAGGAGGTCGCCCGGGCCGTGCTCCAGATCGCCGGCGCCGCCTTCCGCGTCGACGCCGACCTCAGGCCCGAGGGACGCTCGGGCCCGTTGAGCCGGTCGCTGTCGAGCTACCGCTCCTACTGGGAACGGTGGGCAGCCACGTGGGAGTTCCAGGCCCTGATCAAGGCGCGGCCGGTGGCCGGCGATCCCGAGCTCGGCGCGCGCTTCGCCTCGGAGGCGGCGAGCCGGGTGTGGGGACGAACCATCACCGCCGACGAGCTGGCCGAGGTCCGCGCCATGAAGGCCCGCACCGAGTTCGAGGCCACCAAGCGCGACCGCGGCGCGCGCGAGCTCAAGCGCTCACCCGGCGGGATACGAGACGTGGAATTCGCCGTGCAACTCTTGCAGCTGGTCCACGGCCACCACGACCCCGAGATCCGCGAGCCGTCGACGCTCGGCGCCCTGGAACGTCTCGGATCGGCGGGCTACGTCGAGGAGGGCGATGCCCGCGCCCTGGCCGACGCCTATCGGTTCCTCCGTCTCGTCGAACACCGCGTCCAGCTCGTCGAGGAGGAGCAGACGCATTCGCTACCCACCGACGCGGCCGCCTACGAACGCCTGGCGCGGGTCTTGGGCTTCGAGGACGATGCGGCGCGTACGGCGTCCTCCGCCTTGGAGGAGGCCACGCGCCAGTGCCAAACTTGGGTCCGCACGATCCACGAACGCCTTTTCTTCCGCCCGCTGCTCGAGGCGTTCGCCGCGCTGCCCGCGGCCGAAGGCACGGGCATGACCCCGACGGCGGTCGCCGAACGCCTGGCCGCCTTCGGGTTCGCCGACGCGGCCCGGACACGCGCCGCCGTGACGGAGCTGGCCGGCGGCCTGAAGCGCAGCTCGCGGCTCATGGAGCAGTTGCTGCCGCTGTTGCTCGACTGGTTGTCCTTGGCACCGGACCCCGACCTCGGGCTCCTCGGTTTGCGCAATCTCGTCGTCCACGGCCATCACCGCTCGGTGATCGTCTCCGCCTTCCGCGAGTCGCCCGAGGCTGCCCGGCGGCTGTGCCTGCTCCTCGGATCGAGCCGGACGTTGGCCGAGGCCGTCGAGCGCAACCCCGAGCTGATCGCCCGGATCGACGACGACGCCGCGCTCGCCCCCATCCCTCGCCACGTACTCGTTGCCGAGGTCACCGAGCGCGTCCGGCGCGCGCCCGACGACGCCGGCCGTCGTCGCCGGCTGGTGCGCGTCCGCCAGGACCAGTTGGTGGGCATCGCCGCCCGCGACCTGCTCGGCATCGACGGCATCGAAACGACCGGTGCCTCCCTGGCCGTCGTGGCCGAGGCCCTGCTCGAGGCGTCACTCGATGTCGTGGGTGGTGCGGGTCCCGGCTTCTGCGTTATCGGGCTCGGGAGGTTCGGCGGTGCCGAATTGTCCTACGCAAGCGACCTCGACGTGCTCTTCGTCCTCGACGACGAGACCGATGGCGCTGCCCCGGACGGCGACGTGGCGGACCGGTTGCTGCGCTTCGTCCACGGGCCCAGCCCCGCCGAGCGTGTCGCCCTCTTGGACCTGGGGTTGCGACCCGAGGGCGGCCAAGGGCGACTGGCGCGCGACCTGGACGGGTACGCCACGTACTTCGACCATTGGGCCGAAACCTGGGAACGCCAAGCTCTCACCCGGGCACGGGTCGTGGCCGGCGACACCGAGCTCGGTGCCCGTTTCCTCACTCTCGCCGGCCGGTTCGTCTGGGAGCGGCCCTTCACCCCGGCCGAAGAACGCGACATCCGGCGCATGAAAGCCCGCATCGAGCGCGAGCGCATACCCGCGCGCGAGGACCCGCAATTCCACCTGAAGCTGGGCAAGGGGTCGTTGTCGGACGTGGAGTGGACGGTCCAGCTCCTCCAACTGCGCCATTGCGTACCCTGCCCCGGCACCATGGCGGCCCTCGACGAGCTCGAGCGCCGGGGGCTCCTCGACGAGGCCGATGCCGGAGCGCTGCGCGACGCGTACCGGTTCTGCGAGCACACCCGCAACCGTTGGCACCTGGTCGGCGCCCTCCCCGGGGGGGCGACGCCCGGCGACGCCCTCCCGACCGAGGGACCCGGATTGTCCCGGCTGGCCCGGAGCCTGGCCACCACCCCGACGACCTTGCGCGACGAGTACCGGCGGGTGACCCGCCGCGCCCGGCGGGTCGTCGAGCGCCTCTTCTACGCCATGGACGGCACCACCTCTTGACTCGACCACCGGGTCTCGGACTTCCGAGGCCTGCGCGGGCGCCGATCACCGACACGGAGGCCGAGCCGGTGCCGCGACTCGGGTACGTGAGCTCGACCGAGAGCGACCTCGAGCGGCTGTCGCTGGTTCGGGGCGCGGAGGTGTGGCGCCGGGCTCTGCGCCACGGGTCGGCTGGCTATGACTCGGGCGCCGCCACCGGCTGGGGGCCCGAGGTCGGTCCCGTTTCGGCGTCCTGCGCCGGGGGCGAGGTCAGCCGCTGTCTGAAGACCCAGAAGTTCCACGCCTGGTAGGCGAGGACGAACGGCGTGAAGATCACCGCCACCACGGTCATGACCTTGAGGGTGTAAGGAGGGCTGGCCGTGCCGTGCACCGTCAGCGAATATGCCGCGTTCGTAGTCGACACCATGACATGCGGATAGAGGTTCACGAAGATCAGCATCACGGTGAACCCGGCCGCCGCCGACGCCGCCGCGAACGCCCATCCCTGGGCCCGCAGTCCCGACGACCAGGCCGCGCCGGCGACCGCGAGCACCACCACGCCGTCGATCAAGCTGGGCACCGCCCCGCGCGAGGTCACCGCGTGGGTCCAGATCACGAACCCCACCACCAGTGCCGTCGACACCCAGCCCAGGGCCGGGGCCAGGGCCGAGGCCCGGTCGTGGACCACGCCCGTGGTCTTTATGGCCAGGAAGGTGGCCCCCGACAACAGCGTCAAGGACAACAAGGTGATGCCCGTCCACAGCCCGTACGGTTGGAGCAGGGTGAAGAAATTCCCCGTGAATTGATGGGCCTGATCGATGGGCAGGCCGTGGAGCAGGTCGCCGAGGGCGACGCCGATGAGGAGGGGCAGCAGGGCGCTGCCCACGGTGAGCGACCACCGCCAGGTGCTCACCCAGCGCGGATCGACGTGCTTCGAGCGGAACTCGAACGACACGCCGCGCGCCATCAGGGCCACCAGCACCACGACCAGCGCCAGGTAGAAGGTCGAGAACATGGTGGCGTACCACAACGGGAAGGCGGCGAAGATCACCGCGCCGGCCACGATGAGCCAGACCTCGTTGCCGTCCCAGAACGGCCCGATCGTGTTCACCGCCACCCGGCGTTCGACCTCGGTCTGGCCCACGACCGAGTGCAGGACGCCGACCCCGAAGTCGAACCCCTCGAGGACGAAGAAACCGACCCAGAAGACGACGTCGATGATGAACCAGAAGGTCGCCATGATCCCTCCTAGTAGACGAGCGCCAGGTCGTCGGCGCCCTCCGTGCTCGGTGCGCCGCCCGTGCCGCCCGCTCCGCCGGGTGCGTCCTGGTCGCCACCGGGTGGGCCGCCGTGCCCGACGTCGTCGGTGAGCTCCTTGCGCCCGTAGCGGATCATGAGATAGCCGTCGGCCACCCCCAGCGCGATGTAGACGAGGACGAACACCACCAGGCTGATCCAGATCTCGGCCGTCGACACCGACGGGGAGACGCCGTCGGCCGTCTTCATGAGGCCTTGGACGATCCAGGGTTGTCGTCCGTTCTCGGTGAGCATCCATCCCGAGGCGTTCAACACGAAGGGCAGGATCACCGCCCAGATGGCGACGGTGAGAAACAGCCGGGAGTGCTCGAGCTTCTTGCGATGCAAGAGCCAGCCGCCCCACAGGGCCAGCAGCAACGCCAACACGGCGAGGTAGGCCATGACGCGCATCGACCAGTACTGGATGAACACGTTGGGGATGTAATTGCCGGGCCCGTACTTGGCCTGGTACTGGGCCTGGAGCTGGTTGAGACCGACCACCTGCCCATGCAGCGAGTTGGTGGCCAGGACCGACAGGAGATTGGGAACCTGGATGATCTTCGTCGGCGACTGGTCGTCGCTCCCGCCCCCGACCTGGAAGGCCGAGAACGAGCACGAGGTACACGTGTTCCACTGCGCCTCGGCGGCCGCGATCTTCATCGGCTGGTACGTCGCCTCGACGACACCCAGCTCGCTGCCGACGAACAAGATGAGGACCATGGTCGGGACCAGCACCACGATGGACGCGGTGGCCGTGCGCCGGAAGGCGTCGACGCTGTCGTTGCGCCGCAGGTGCCAGGCCGATACGGCGAGCATGATGATCGCGCCGGTGACGAGCGAAGCCAGGAGCACGTGGACGTACCCCCACAAGAAGACCGGGTTGGTGAACAGGGCCCAGATGTCGTCGAGCTGGGGCTGGTGCGTCACCGGATTCATCACGTAGCCCACCGGGTGCTGCATCCACGAGTTGGCCGCCATGATGAAGGCGGCTGACAGCATCGTGGCGGCCGCCACCAACCAGATGCAGGCCAGGTGGATCCTCTTCGGGAGCCGGTCCCAGCCGAACAGCCAGACGCCGAGGAAGGTCGACTCCAAGAAGAAGGCCAGCAAGCCTTCCATGGCCAAGGGCCCACCGAAGATGTTGCCGACATAGGCGGAGTAGGCGGACCAGTTCATCCCGAACTCGAACTCCTGGACGAGGCCCGTGACCACGCCGACGGCCACGTTGATGAGCAGCAACGTCCCGAAGAACCGGGTGAGTCGACGGTAGGTGTCGTCGCCCGAGCGGTGCCACATCGTCTGGAGGACGGCCACCAGGAACGACAGGCCGATCGTGATGGGGACGAAGAAGAAGTGGTAGATACTCGTGGTCGCGAACTGCCAGCGCGCCAGGTCCGTTCTCATCACGAGCCTCCGTCGAACGAGCGGTCGTCGGTCGCCTGCTCCCGGCGCCACATGTCGTGGTACCGGCCGCCGCCCGCGAGAAGCTCATCATGGGCCCCGCGTTCGACGATGTGACCATGTTCCATGACGAGGATCTCGTCAATGGACTTAAGTCCCACCATTCGGTGCGTGATGAGTACCGTGGCGCGACCGGCGGTCAACGTGAGCAGGTCGGCGGTGATGGCGTCGGCCGCCTCGGTGTCGAGGTGCTCCGCCGGCTCGTCGAGCACGAGGATGGTGAAGTCGGCGAGCAGGGCGCGGGCCACGGCCACCCGCTGGCGCTGGCCGCCCGACAGCTTCGTGCCGCGCTCGCCCACCTCGGTCTCGAGCCCGTCGCGGAGATGGGCCAACCACCCGTCGAGGCCGACCCGAGCGAGCACGGCCCGCAGCTCGTCGTCGGCGGCGTGGCGCCGGCCGATGCGTAGGTTCTCGGCCAGTGTCGTGTCGAAGAGGTGGGTGTCCTGGGTCACGAGCCCGACGGCGCGGCGCACGTCGTCGCCCGTCAGCCGGTCGAGCTCCGTGCCCGACAGCGCGACCGACCCGCCGTCGTAGGCCAGGAAGCGCAACAGCACGGCGGCCATCGCCGACTTGCCCGCCCCGCTCGGGCCGACCACGGCGATCCGCCGTCCCGGTCCGACCGTCAGGTCGGCGCCGTCGACCGCCGGCGCTCGGGCGCCGGGGTACTTTGCTCGCAAGCCCCGGGCGACGAGCTCGTGGGGCGGGAGCGGGAGGGTCTCGGGCACGTCGGGATCGGTCACCGCCGGTGGCGCGTCGGTGACGGTGAAGACACGCCCGGCCGCCGTACGCGACCGGGCCAGGGCCTGGGTGGCCACCGGCAGCCCGACGACCAGCTCGAAGGCGGCCAGGGGGACGAGGACGATCACGGCCAGGAGGACGCCGTCGAGGCGTCCGGCATGCACCGCCGGGATCCCGATCACCAGGCCGCCCCAGGCGGCCAATCCGGCCAACAGGGTCGTCAGGCCCAGTCCCACCCCGGCCGTGTTGGCCGACGACGAGGCCAGGGACGTGAGCTCGGCGTCGGCCCGGGAGATGCGCTCGAGCTGTGCGCCGGTGGCGCCGAAAGCGGCCAGGTCGGCGGCACCGTCGAGCAGGTCGATGACCGACGCCGAGAGCTCACCACGGGCCTCGGCTTGGCCGGACTCGGTCCGGCGGGCCAGCGTGCCCGTGAGCCACGGCACCACGGTGGCCGCGACGACCAGGGCCACCAGCAGCACCAGCCCCGCACCCGGCAGGAACCACCACATCAGGCCCACGGTGCCGGTCCCGACCACGATGGCGACGGCGAAGGGCGGGATCACGCGCAAGATCACGTCTTGGAGCGAGTCGACGTCGCCGACCAACCGGGCCAGCAGGTCGCCGCTGCGAAACGCCGGGAGCCCGACGGGGGCCAGAGCCTCCAATCGCTCGTAGACCCGTACCCGGAGGCCGGCCAACAGCCGAAAGGCCGCGTCGTGGCCGACGAGGCGCTCGCCGTAGCGACAGAATCCGCGCGACAGCCCGAAGAACTGCACGGCGACGATGGCCACGGCCAGGACCGATTCCGACGGGTGCTCGGCGGCGCGCGAGATGAGCCAGGCGGACGTGCCCATCAGGCCGATGTTCGCCACGACGGTGCCCGCGCCCAAGGCCGTGGCCAGCGTCAGGCGGCCGGCGGCGGGACGGGCGATCGACAGGGTACGGCCCACGGCGGCGCGCCGGTCGCGGGCGTCGCCGTCGTGCCCCTCTGGCGACAGGTCCGGCCGGGCGACATCGGGCCCGGGGGCTCGGACGGGGCCGGGACCGGCCACGCCCGCGCCCGACGCGGTGGCCATCTCCGTCAACGCCGCCCCCTTCGCCCGTCGTCGTGACCGGCGTCGTCCTCGGCGTCGGCCGGTTCCAGATAGACGACCCGGTCCGCCATGGACCGCAGGGTCGGTCGATGGGCCACGAGCACCGCCGTCCGGCCCCGGACGATCTCGCCGATGGAGTGGAGGACCTCCTCCTCGGTGACGGAGTCGAGGCCGGCCGTCGGCTCGTCGAGGAGGAGCAGCGGTGCGTCACGCAGAAAGGCGCGGGCCAGGGCCACGCGTTGGCGCTCGCCGGCCGACAGGCCCGCGCCACGCTCGCCGAGGCGCGTGTCGATCCCCTCGGACAGCGTCCCCACGACGTCGTCGAGGCCGGCGTCGGCCAGGGCCTGCCACACGTCCTCGACGGGGGCGCCGGGGCGTCCGAGGCGAACGTTGTCGGCTACCGAGGCGGAGAAGAGATGGGGCCGCTGAGGCACCCAGGCAATCTGCGAGCGCCAGGCCTCGACGTCGAGGTCGGCCAGGTTCACCCCGCCGATTTCGACGGCCCCGGCCTCGGGCACGACCAGGCCGAGGAGCACGGCCAGGAGCGTCGACTTGCCGCAGCCGCTCGGCCCCGAGACGGCCAGGATCTCCCCCGGCCGCACCTCCAGCGACAACCCGGCCAGGGCGGGGCGGGACCGGTCGGCGTAGGTCACCGTCAGGTCGCGCACCGAGATGGGCGCCACGGACGGGTCGGGGACGTCGCGTCGCGTGCCACGACGAGGCGACGGGCGTTCGAGCACCTCGAAGACGTCCTCGGCCGCCTTCATGCCTTCGGCGCTGGCGTGATAGTTGGCGCCGAGCAACCGCAGCGGAAGGTACGCCTCGGGGGCGAGCACCAAGACGAACAAGGCCGTGCGGAAGTCGAGGTGGCCCCCGAGGAGGCGCAGCCCGACGGCGACGGCGACGAGGGCGACCGACACGGTGGCGAGCAGCTCGAGGGCGAGCGACGACAAGAACGCCACTTTGAGATTGGCCAGGGTGGTGCGTCGGTACCGGTCGGTGATGTCGCGGATGGCGGTGGCCTGGGCCTTGGCCCGCCCGAAGACCTTCAACGTGGGCAGTCCGGCCACCACGTCGAGGAAGTGTCCGGCCAGGCGCTGCAAGGTACGCACCTGGCGTTCGGTGCGCTCGCGCGTGGCCACGCCGATGAGCACCATGAACAACGGGATGAGCGGCACCGTGACAGCGATGATCAGCGCCGACAGCCAGTCGGCCCCGGCCACGACGACGATGACGGTCAGCGGGACGATCACCGACAGGAACACCTGCGGCAGGTAGCGCGAGAAGTAGGCGTCGAGCGCGTCGATGCCTCGTGTGGCCAAGATGGTCAGCGATCCGGTCCGTCCGCGCTCGAGCCCGTCGGGGCCGAGCGTGGCAATGCGCTCGGCCAGCGCGGCCCGCAGCTGGGATTTGGCCCGGGCCGAGGCTCGGTTAGCGGCGCGCTCGGTGCTCCAGCCCACTGCGCCGCGACCGACGACGACGCCCAAGAGTACGAGCAGCGGCACCCGCAGCTTCGATAGCGCATCGTGGTGGATGAAGGCGCCGCTCACCGCGTCGGCCAGGAGCCAGGCCTGGCTCACCACGAGCAACGCGGTGACCGCCCCGATGACGACGGACACCACGAGATAGCGGCGCGTGGCCTTCGCCGTCTGCAACAGGCGCGGGTCGAGCGGACCCGATCGCGACGACCGGGGAGGGGGCGCTGACCGATCCTCGGCCGTCGGCATCGTCACCGGGTGATGCTAACGCCGACGTTGCCGAGGAAGGCTCAGGCGCCGGTCGCACCGGCGGTGTGGGCGCGCCGGCCGACCTCGTCACCGCCCACCCCGAGGCCGACGACGTTCGTCATCACCTCGGCGAAAGCGTCAGGATCGGAAATGAGCCAGGCATGGGTCCCGGCCACCGTATGGGCGCGCGGTCCTCCGAGCACGCGGCACATCTCGTCGAACGACTCGCGCGTGATCAGCCGGTCGCGGTTTCCCCACAGAACCACCACCGGGAGCCCCCGGCGCTTGAGCTCGTCGAGTTCTCCGGTGAGGTCAGCGCGCCGGGCCAGCGCGGCCACGCGCACGAACGACCGGGGATCGCGGGCCAGGTTGGGGAGTGCTTCGGCCACGATGACCGGAAGGACGCGCCGCGCCTGGCGCAACGGCCACAGGTCGGCGGGAAAGTGCATTCCCCAGTCCCACAAGGGACGCTGGGCCATCGAGCGGAGCGCGCTGCCACGGGTGGTCCACGCCGACGCCCCGATGGAGTTGATGAGGACGAGGGCCTTCACCCGCTCCTCGTGATCGTGCGCGAGGCAGATGGCCACGCCGCCGCCGAAGGAGTGGCCCATGGCCACGACCGGCTCGTGCACGCCGACGGCGTCGAGGAACAGCGCCACCCAATCGGCGAACCCCTCGATCGTGCAGCGATCGTCGGTGAGTGGGGCGCTTCCGCCGAAGCCCGGCAGGGCCGGGGCCAATACCCGCGCCCCCGCGGCTACCAACCGGGCCAGGGCCCGCTTGTAGGCCTTGTGATCGAGGCCCCAACCGTGGAGGAAGACGATGGGCGGGCCCTGCCCGGCCTCGCCATAGGCGGTGGTGCCCCCATCGACCTCGATCGTCTTCCACGCCAGCCACGACGCCCGGCGGTCGGCCTCTGCGGTCTCGGCGGCCATGGTCCCAACCTGGCCCTGGCCGCTGGTCGGGCACAGGGCCGAAGGACCCGTGGGCCGACCCCGAACGTCACCCCACGGGCCCGCAGGCGGGTCCGACGCTCGACCCGGCGAAGGGCCGCGCGCCCATCTTGCCGACGACCCCGCGCCCGTGCCGAAGGGCCAGGCGGCGATGGGTGACCTTCGCACCTGCGGGCAGGACCTTCGACCCTGTGGCCGGCATGGGCGAAGACACGACAATGGGCCCAAGAACCGAGTCCGGGACGGACGCAGGCTCGAAGAAACCTCGAAGAGGAGAGTGCCATGCGACGCAAGACCCTTGATCTGATCCTGACGTTGGTGGGCGCGGGCGTGACGGTGGCGTTGGTCGTCGCCGGCGTCCTGCTCATGTGGGGCTACAGCTTCGCCAACAACAACGTGCAC